>OBPT01000052.1_pt1 | contig 31723 bp, 26 predicted proteins | sample 1534671 | NCBI WGS metagenome assembly OBPT01 (sample SAMEA3275494, study PRJEB22092) | marine metagenome | biome: ENVO:00000447 marine biome; feature: ENVO:00002042 Surface water; material: ENVO:00002010 seawater | collected 2014-06-21T11:00:00+00 | depth 1 m | reverse complement strand
TAAGCCGTTGATTGCAATTGAACGGCTAACAGGTAAGACTTTTAAGCGAGAAACGATGATAGGTTTTGCGTTAACTCCTTCAAGTAAATTGAAAGATGATGATGATGAGTATGGTAATTTTGAACCCAACAAGGTAAATAAACCTCGTCGTCGCAGCTTATCGGATCGACCCGCTAAACGAAGACGAAAATAAATCGTTATCGATTTTACCTTTGATAGTGAATTAGTTCTGTTGTATGGGAAGCAAAGAAAGGTGATCATTCAGCCATTGTTCTAATTGTAATTTATCATGGACTAAGATCGCCCCATAAGAGGTGGAAACCAGGTTTAACAAAGTTAATTTACTTAATGCTTTGTGACTACTTAATAGAGAAACAGCCAATAATTCTGCACAATCGCTTTGGCGAATTTTGATGGTGTTTAGCGTCGGTTGTGTACATTGGTTATAGAGTAATTTAGCCAATCTGACATGAGTCGGTAAGCGCCGATGATCATCCATCATCTCTAAGGCCATATTGAGTTTGATAGCTAATGAGGTCAACAGATAAGTATTAAATTCAGGCACGTTAGCATTCATCCAATTAAATGCTTGGCTGTTAAGGTGTGTTAACACCACATCCGTTTGAGCTTCTGAATGATGGGTGCGTGGTTGCTCTACAAGTAACGTGACTTCACCAAAACTGTCTCCACGTTGTAAATACGACGTCAATTGATATTGACCGTCTAAGCCATAATTACCGACTTTGACCTGGCCGGTTTGCACTATATTTAAGCCTGGGCGAGCATCACCGCGTTGATGGATCAGTTGACCTTGACTAAATGTTTTACGATCGCCGTGTTGTGCGCATAACGCAAGTAAGGTTTCGTTCATGGTTCTTGAGTAATTCATTTTACGATTTTAATACAAAACTCTCACAAATGTATATAAGTATATTTTTGAGTGTTGTGTTGAGAGTTATGCTGTACCTGTTAATTAAAGAGAAATAAATTATGCCTTATCAATATGCTATTTTAGCTGTTTTTGTAATATTTGCGATTGCCGAAGCGCGCAACGGAAAATTATTCAAAAAAGCCACAGAAGTAAAAAGCGATGGGATGGTAGAACTCATAAGTTCGATTTTACTATTTGTGTTTACTCAACCTGTCGTTTTATTTACATCGGGATTTTTGGCTGCACTCACGTTTCCGCAATATGCTGGTGTTTTAGCTGATACTTCCATTTGGCTTCAGATTGGCTTGTTACTCATTTTTGATGATTTGTTGCAATACTGGTGGCATAGAGCATCACACAACTCCCGTTTTTTATATTTTTTACACCGTGCCCATCACAATGCCAAATACATGAGTGTGCGTATTGTGTATCGTAACAATTTCTTTTATTACTTGTTTATGCCGTCCATCTGGTGTTCAGGCATATTAATTTATTTGGGCCTAGGTTGGGTTTACGCCGCTTACTTGGTCTTTAAATTGACGGTTATTACAGGAGCCCATTCAGAATGGAAATGGGATCGTGGTATGTACAAATTAGCTGCTCAATACCCGATACTAGAACCTATTGTATGGGTAATTGAACGAACGATATCGACTCCATCAACTCACAGTGCCCATCATGGTTTAACGATGGAGGATGGTGTGACCAATTATAAAGGTAACTACGGTAATTTATTATTCTTTTGGGATGTATTGTTTGGTACTGCGCATATTACACGTCGTTATCCTGAAAACTATGGTATCGAGGGCATGCGCAAAGCGGAATGGCCAGAGCAGTTATTTTGGCCAATTATTAAGTCGCAGAAAAAAGCAAAACCAGTGGCGTCTGCACCAGTTGTTGAATAACACCCTGTCAGTTTATGTTAATTCCAGTATAATCGGTTCATATGACTCGATTACCTCTCCCTTTACACTGCTACGATGATGCTGGGCGGATTGTTCCGCCTCGTTCTTTATGGTGGATGTTAGTATTTTTAGCAAAAAGCTGGCTGATTTTTATCGGTTCGGTCACTATTCGAGGCAAAGAAAGCGAAATCCTTGCGTTTTGGTATCCGCAAAAAGCCGACTTGTATCTAGCATTAGCGTTGGGATTACCTGCATTAATTGCGATATTGCTGTGCAGTAATCGTGAGCGACTATGGCAACGTAACCTAAATAAGTGGGTGTATATTGTGTTCGCTTGTTTAGTTTTGGCGAGTATCGGGCAGTTAACACATTATGTACAGCGCTTAGTGAATACTCAATTTGTGTATGACCATGCAACCGCAATGGGCTTAATAGGTACATTGCTGGTTGTCGGCTGCACTTTACGCAGTCATCATTTACGCTTAATGTACCGTGACTGGAAGGCTTAAGATTGGCAGTTTTTGATGGCTTGAAGTAAATATTTATGGACGCTTAACGTGCTATCAATCGCCAAACGCTCGTAACAAATACCGGTAAAGGCAAACGATTTATCCTGAAAAACCACCATGACGATTTCTTGGTCGTCCTCTTGTATAAATTCCCAATCACCACCCACGACTTGTCTAAACACTTCCCCAACATACGCCCCATAGATATTGCATAATGTAAATAGACCTTGCTCTTCCAACGCTTGATCAGCATAACGGTCTACAAACCCTGATAAAATATCATCAATTAATGCCACACTATCAACACTTTTATCAAGGTGAATATTGAACTCTTCGAGTGATATAAGTATTGCATCAGCGGACGCTTGTTCCATAAGCTCAGTGATTTCTTGGTTGGTCAATGACATGATTAATCCTTTGTGTCTGGTGCTAGCGATATACTGCGGTGTTGTAAAATTAAATCGGCTAATAATTGCGAACTTGGTCCTATATTATCAGGTTGTGGAATAATTAGAAATGATGTGTAGCGTTTGTGCGTTGATCCATTAATATTTAACAGTTGTAATCTACCTGAGGTGATATGCTCCTTAACCAAATACTCAGGTAACCAACAAAATCCCACTTTACGTAATAATAACTCAATGGCTGTTGAAAACTGTGATACCGTCCACCGATTTTCAGATTTTAACCAACCGGAATTTTCTTTTGGTTGGTTAGAGGTATCTTTAATGACGAGTTGTAAATGACGAGATAACGCATCGGGATCGATAGGTGCTGGAATATGGGTAATTGGATGTTGAGGATGGCACACCGCCACAAAAGTCACTTCAGCAAAAGGTTCGCCTAAAAAACCTTTCGGAATTTGATGGGCAATCGCTAAATCGACTTTGTGCTGGGTGATCGCATCATCGGTACCGGTTAAGACGGTATCTATCATGGTAAGGCGCGAACCTCGACATTCAGGTAAAAATTCTTCAAGGGCTGGATAAAGCAAACGTTTATCAAAAGCTAAATCAATCGCTAGGGTGATTTCTGGCTCCCATGCTTGATTGATATTGACGGCAAGTGTTTCTAAAGCTTCAACATTATCAGTTAAATTACGTGAACGACGCAACATAACTTCGCCAGCAGGCGTTAAAAACGCTTTACGTCCTTTCACTTCTAAAAGTTGCACATCAAGTAAGTTTTGCAACTTTGCAACGGCATGATTTAACGAGGATTGGCTTTTATTCAGATAGTCGGCAGCTTTAGCATAGCCACCATGATCGACGACAGCTTGTAATATCCGCCATTGCTCTAAGGTTGTTTTAGGTCGATACATAGTTTTATAGGGCTAAATGTTTACGATAGTCCAATATTAACGCAATGATTAACCAAATAGATACAGCCACCATTAAAAAGGTAGTATTTTCTGCAAGTTGCATGACTTCTTCACTCAATGCTGCGGTAGCAAAGATAAGCGCCAAATAATAAGGTAGATTTAATATTCCAGCTAAGCCAATGATTTTTCGACTACGCTTTAATGCGCCTTGAGTTACCATAAAAAATGCTAGTGAGTTAATGTGGATCATGGCGATGAGTAATGATTTGACACTCACAGGTTGAACAGCGCTAGCTTGCGCGTTGGAAAAATTATTTCTGGACAAACGATTGTTACTAGCACGACGTCCAATTTCATAATTGATGAATGAACCTAAGGTTGCTCCGACCACCATTGCTATAGTGAGTTTGATAATATCACTGGTGGTTGGGTTTGCGCCTACCACTAACAAAACAGCGAAAAACTGGCCTGGGAAATAAAATCCCACATAAACAATAGATTCAAGCAATATAATCAACAAAATTAATGTATAAAAATACTCGCCCGCAGCATCTTTTAGCATGGTCAAAAGCGCCATACCGGGTGGTACGACATCAAAATTGATCAGCGTTTGTAACACAATCAGTGCAATCAGCGCGGTGATGGGTAAGGACGAATAATATTTCAAAAAGCACTCAGTATCTTAGCTGTATCTCGTAATGGTTATTACGTGATGGGTTCTGAAGGGATCATCTGCCTATGAATTCGATGACTGAGCTAGCTACCCTTTGATCCCTAAAAATTTATTAATTGCTTGTGCGACGGCAACAAAACCAAATGTCGCAGTGACAGCCACACTGGCACCAAAACCGGTCTCACAATCTAATTTAATAGCGCCTTGTGCACTGAGTTTTTGTTTACCTACAGTGCCATCACCTTGTGGGTAACGGAGTTGTTCGGTTGAATAAATACATTCAATACCAAAGCGACGTTGTGTGTTTTTACTGAAATTATAATCACGACGCAGGACCGAACGAAGTTTAGCTGCAAGCGGATCTTGAGTGGTTTTGGCCAAATCACCGGACGTCACTTGGCGCGGGTCAATTTGTCCTCCTGCACCACCAATGGTAATGATTTTGATTTTATTCCGTTTACAATATGCGATCATTGCCGCTTTCGCAGTAATACTGTCAGTTGCATCGATCACCATGTCCATATCTGGCGTAATATAAGTGGCAACATTATCTGGCAACACAAAATCTTCGATGGTGTGCACTACACAGTCAGGGTTGATTTGTTTGATGCGTTGCGCCATAGCATCAACTTTTGCTTGACCGATAGTATCTTGCAAGGCATGTGCTTGACGATTGGTGTTAGTAATACAAATATCATCAATGTCAATTAACGTAATGTGACCAACTCCGCTGCGAGCAAATCCTTCAGCAACCCAAGTTCCGACACCACCAATACCAACGACGGTAAAATGCGCTTGTTGTAATTTGGCTAATCCAGAGGCTTCATATAACCTTTCTATGCCACCAAAGCGTTGTTTATTCATTTATAGTTCTATTTTATTGGATTAACTAAGCGTAATTTTGCAAGTTACGTTCGATTAAAGATATGATTTAATGTTTATTATACTTTGTTTATTTGGATTGTCATGACTAACCTCAACTCTACAACACATTCGACACAAGCCTCTTCATCGATTAAACAACTATATCGTGGCGTTGCCACGCAAGATGGTGCGGGTGTCGCATTAACACGTATTATAGGTCAGGGCAGCCTGCCTCGATTAGATCCATTTTTAATGCTCGATGAATTTGGCTCGGATGAACCTCAGGATTATTTGGCTGGTTTCCCACCACACCCTCATCGAGGTTTTCAAACTGTCACGTATATGTTGCAGGGGAAAATGGGACACAAAGACTCCGTTGGTAATACGGGATTAATCGAAGACGGCGGCTTGCAATGGATGAATGCGGGTAAAGGCATTATTCATGAAGAAATGCCGCAACAAACACAGGGGGTGTTACGTGGTTTTCAGTTGTGGGTCAATTTGCCAGCAGCACAAAAATTATCATCACCTGCTTATTATGATATACCAAGTCGTGATGTACCAGAAGTTGAATTTTTAGGTGGGCTAGTACGTGTATTAGCCGGGGAATATAAAGGTATGTACGGCGCTGTTGTTGCACAAGCCGTAAAGCCACAATTTTTTGATATACATTTTACTTCAACATCAACACTAACCGTCGATACCATACCTAAGCATAATGGATTTATATTTGTTTATGAAGGTCAGGTTGAAGTACAACAGCAAATTGCCGAGCAAGGTCAATTAGCGTTGTTAGATATACATTCGTCGCTAACATTAAAGGCACAAGCCGGTACCCGCGTGATTTTTGTTTCGGGAGAGCCGATTAATGAGCCGGTGTGTCAACACGGGCCATTTGTGATGAATACGCAAGCTGAAATTGACCAAGCCATGCGTGATTATCGTGCTGGCACCTTGACGGATTAAGCAATATATTGCCATTTATTTTAGACAGAGTCAGGCAAACTATGCTTTACTTATTCTGACTCTTTTTATGTAAAGGATTACAACTTAATGAAGCCGATTATTCTTGCTGGTGGCACAGGTAGCCGTTTGTGGCCCAAATCCCGTGTCGCTATGCCAAAGCAATTTCTAGCCTTAACTTCCGATAACTCGATGTTACAAGATACCATTGTACGTTTAAATGGCTCCGGTGCTCAAGCGCCGATGATCATTTGCAATGAGGCGCATCGTTTTTTAGTCGCAGAACAATTACGTCAGCAAGATATCCAGCATTCGGGTATTTTGTTAGAGCCAGTTGGCCGAAATACCGCTCCGGCTATTGCGCTTGCCGCACTAAAAGCCCAAGAAAGCGGATCTGACCCTATTTTATTGATTCTTGCGGCTGATCACTTAATCCAAAATCAATCTGCTTTTCACACTGGGCTCGCTCGTGCACAACAATTAGCTGAACAAGGCAAGCTGGTGACATTTGGAATTGTGCCACAAATGCCACATACAGGCTATGGGTATATCAAAAGTGGTGCGTCTTTGTCTAATAATGGCTTACATGTCGGGTTTGATGTTGCTGCCTTTGTCGAAAAACCCGATTTAGTGACCGCGCAAGATTATGTCAGTACTGGCGACTATTTTTGGAATTCAGGGATGTTTATGTTTAAAGCCAGTGCTTATCTCAATGCACTGGCGCAATTCGCCCCAGAAATATTAACTATTTGCCAACAGTCCCTTGCAGGTCAAACTCAAGATATGGACTTTACACGCATTAATGCGGAAGTATTTGCGACTTGCCCTGATAATTCCATTGATTATGCGGTCATGGAGCACACTAAAGACGCCGCTATGGTGCCATTGGATGCAGGTTGGTCTGATGTGGGGAGTTGGTCTTCCCTTTGGGAAACCGCAGAAAAAGATCCGCAAGGCAACGCATCCGTTGGTGATGTGATGCTACATGATACAACTAATAGTTATGTGAACGCCGAAGGTAAACTTGTTAGTGTCATCGGACTCGATAATGTCGTGGTAGTCGAGACTAAAGATGCTGTATTGGTCGCTCACAAGGATAAAGTCCAAGATATTAAGCATATAGTCAATCAGCTCAAGGCAGAACAACGACCTGAATTTGAATTCCATCGGGAAGTGTTTCGTCCTTGGGGGAGCTATGACTCTATCGATACTGGTGAGCGTTTTCAAGTTAAACACATTTCGGTTAAACCTGGTGAAAAGCTCTCTGTACAAATGCATCACCACCGAGCCGAACATTGGATAGTGGTTTCAGGTACTGCTAACGTGACAATCGGCGATAACACCATGATCGTGTCAGAAAATGAATCAACGTATATACCGATTGGTGAAGTACACGCATTAGAGAACCCCGGAAAAATTCCATTAGAATTAATCGAAATACAATCAGGAACTTATCTTGGTGAGGATGATATTGTCAGATTTAGCGATCGATATGGACGGATAGATTAAGTATTTTCCAGTAAATGATTAACAAAAGTTTAACAAATTAAAGTATCCACCTTCTAGGTCGATGCTTTTTTTATTTTTGGTTAACCAAAAATAGAGTGAAAATTAACCACTCACACTGACCAAATCATAAGCATATGACAGACAATAACAATAGTTGTCAGAATTAAACGCATTTTTGTATATGCAATCACCAGTTGTTTAGGTAAACGAAGATAATGTTTATCATACATTAGTATTAACAAATGACTCACAGATAAAACAAATAGCGTTATTTTTATATCAAAAATTAACATACTCAACCAAGCGCTGATGCTTGGCAGCATTGCTACGTATAGTTGATGCGAGTTTTTGGGTTCACAGATTGCTTGGTACCAATGAATCCCACCAAAAAAAGATAAAATGACCGCAGAGTACTGTGTAAATGCGATTTGGGCTTGCATAGACGTTAACCATTGCAGGTCTAACAGCATGTGTAAAGGGTAGAACAGAAATGGAATGAGTCCCAAATACCCTAAAATCTTAGCGATTATTGGCATGATTTATCCTAAGTATTCACAGAATGAATGTAAAACATAAAAAAAGCACCCTAAGGTGCTTTCAAATAGATTAATTTTTGACTACTATTTTTTAATCGCTTCGTATTTACGTTCAGTATGACCGGTATATAGTTGACGAGGACGGCCAATTTTTTGACCTGGTTGGCTCATCATCTCATGCCAGTGTGAAATCCAACCTACTGTTCTTGCTAGTGCAAAAATACACGTAAACATATTCGTTGGGATACCAATTGCTTTAAGCACGATACCTGAGTAGAAATCTACGTTAGGGAACAACTTCTTATCAGCAAAATACGGGTCAGAGAGTGCAACACGTTCTAGCTCCATTGCAACGTCTAATAACGGATCGTCTAGCTTAAGCTCTGCCAACACTTCATGACAGCTCTCACGCATTACTTTAGCGCGAGGATCTGTGTTTTTGTATACGCGATGGCCAAAGCCCATCAGACGGTATGAATCATTCTTATCTTTTGCACGTGCAATAAATTCAGGAATACGGTCTACTGTGCCGATTTCTTCAAGCATTTTTAAACACGCTTCATTAGCGCCGCCGTGTGCAGGGCCCCATAGAGATGCAACGCCTGCTGCAATACACGCATAAGGATTTGCGCCAGAAGAACCCGCTAATCGTACTGTTGACGTTGATGCATTTTGTTCATGATCAGCATGCAAAATAAAGATACGATCCATGGCTTTTTCAACAGCAGGGCTGATGTAATAATCTTCTGTAGGAACAGAGAACATCATGTTTAAGAAGTTACCGGCGTACGATAAATCATTCTTAGGATAGACAAAAGGCTGACCCACACTGTATTTGTATGCCATTGCTATCAGAGTCGGCATTTTCGCGATTAAACGATGTGCTGAACGGATGCGCTGAGCTGGATTAGTCACATCTAAATCGCTGTGGTAAAACGATGATAAAGCACCAACAGTGCCGCATAGCATTGCCATTGGGTGAGAATCGTTTCTGAAACCATGGAAGAACATGTTGATTTGTTCATGTACCATTGTGTGGTTGGTGATTGTGTCTTTAAATTCTGCATATTGATCTGCAGTTGGCTGGTCGCCATGAAGAAGCATGTAACACACTTCTAGATAATCTGAATCTTGGGCTAGTTCGCCAATCGGGAAACCACGATGTAACAGAACACCTTCAGCGCCATCAATATAAGTAATTGACGATTCACAAGAACCCGTTGCCATAAATCCAGGATCATAGGTAAAATAACCCGTTGCGCCTAATGTACGTACGTCGATGACGTCTTGTCCAGCTGTACCCTGTAATATAGGAAGTTCGACTTCTTTACCGTCAATTTTTAAGATGGCTTTTTTGTCTGCCATGTGTGGTTCTCCTCAGTATTCATATTTGCATTATTATTCATAATAGCATTTTGCATAGAGTGCATGTTATTGCTTATATGCAGTATGTAACTATTTTTCCCTTTTGAAAAGGGGGCATAGTTGTACGTCTAAACTAGCAGTAAGTCAATTTTTATGATAATTCCCTTAATATATAACGTCAATTTCAGTTCGTTATATGAAGGTGCAAAAAACAATTTACTACCAATGTCTTAATTCCTAACAAAAAATTGTAATTCGATACCGCTATGGATATACTTCGCAGTGCTTTTTATATCGGTTGGATTTGACGATAATTAAGTTATTAAATATTCACAAATGATTAACATTTGCTGAATTTGGCACGAAACCGTTATTTGTGAACTTTTATACTCGTTTATCATTATAAAAGACCACACTTAAAAGGGGATAAACCCCACGAATGAGAAAATAGGCTAACGTATTGTGAAAAAGCAAAGACCAGTTAATTTGGATTTAAACACCATTAAATTCCCACCTTCTGCAATTTCTTCAATTTTGCACCGTGTAACCGGCGTAGCGATGTTTTTTGCATTGTTGTTTGTAATTTGGGCTTGGGCGGTATCGCTAGGTTCAGAACAAGGCTTCAATGACGTGCAAGCTATTATGGACGGGTTTATTGGAAAGTTTGTAGCATTAGGCACAGTATCAGCCTTAACTTATCACATCCTTGGCGGGATTCGTCATGGGATTATGGATATGGGCTACTGGGAAGAACTTGAGTCAGGTAACCTGAGTGCGAACATCATTATCGGTATCTGGATTGTATTAACCTTAATCTTAGGGGTGGCATTGTGGTAACAAATCAAGCATCCATGAAACGTAACGGCATCCAAGATTGGGTATCGCTTCGTGCAACAGCATTAATCATTGCTCTTTATTCATTTTATATTGCGTTTGTGTTTTTCACAGCACCAACGCTAACATATCCAATCTGGCAGGGAATCTTTGCTAGTATGTTTATGAAAGTATTTACGTTTGCTGCATTAGTGTCAATTATGCTCCACGTGCGCATCGGTTTATGGCAAGTATTGACTGACTACGTTAAACCAGCTGGTTTACGTGCCGGTATTCAATATGTACTAAACTTAATCGCCTTTGCTTATGTAGCAGTTGGCTTATTCGTGTTGTGGGGAGTGTAAGGTATTATGAGTATTCCAGTTCATGAGTTTGACGCAGTAGTCATTGGTGCAGGTGGCGCAGGTATGCGTGCTGCATTACAAATCACTGAATCAGGTAAAACCTGTGCGTTATTATCAAAAGTATTTCCAACCCGTTCTCATACCGTATCCGCTCAAGGTGGTATTACCGTTGCGTTAGGTAATTCACATGAAGATAATTGGGAATGGCACATGTACGATACCGTTAAAGGTTCTGATTATATCGGTGACCAAGACGCAATCGAATATATGTGTAAAACAGGACCAGAAGCCATTATTGAAATGGAAAACATGGGACTACCTTTCTCGCGTACAGAAGAAGGTAAAGTCTACCAACGTCCTTTCGGTGGTCAATCTAAAAACTTTGGTGGCGAGCAAGCTGCACGAACTGCTGCTGCGGCTGACCGTACTGGTCACGCATTATTACATTTGTTGTATCAACAAAATGTAAAAAACAAAACGAAAGTCTTTTCTGAGTGGTATGCACTCGATTTAGTTAAAAATCAAGACGGTGATATTGTCGGTTGTACTGCGATTGATATCGAGTCTGGTGAAGTCGTTTATTTCAAGTCTAAGGCGGTTGTCTTAGCTACTGGTGGTGCAGGACGTATTTACGCATCAACGACCAATGCTCACATTAACACGGGTGATGGTGTCGGTATGGCATTGCGTGCTGGTGTCCCATTACAAGATATGGAAATGTGGCAGTTCCACCCGACGGGTATTGCAGGCGCGGGTACTTTGGTAACTGAAGGTTGCCGTGGTGAAGGTGGTTACTTACTCAATAAAGACGGTGAACGTTTCATGGAACGTTATGCACCAAATGCCAAAGATTTAGCGGGTCGTGACGTTGTTGCTCGTTCAATGATGACGGAAATTCGCGAAGGCCGTGGCTGTGATGGTCCTTGGGGGCCACACCTTAAATTGAAGCTCGATCATCTGGGTAAAGATGTTCTAGAGTCTCGTTTACCTGGTATTCTTGAATTATCTCGTACTTTTGCTCACGTTGATCCAGTTAAAGAACCGATTCCAGTTATCCCAACTTGTCATTACATGATGGGTGGTATTCCAACTAATGTTGATGGTCAGGTAATTACAATCGATGCTAACGGTGCTGAGTCTAAAGTAAAAGGTTTATTTGCTTGTGGTGAGATTGCCTGTGTATCTGTCCACGGTGCTAACCGTTTAGGTGGTAATTCGCTACTTGATTTGGTTGTATTTGGTCGTGCTACGGGTTTACATCTAGGCACCAAACTGAATGAAATTGAAACGACTCGTGAAGCAACTAGTGATGATATAGATGCAGCATTAGCACGATTCAATCGTTGGGAAAATAGCGAAGTTGGTAAGGGTGAATGTCCAGTCCAAATCAAGAAAGATATGCAACAATGTATGCAGTTGAATTTCTCGGTATTCCGTGAAGGTGATTCAATGGCTGAAGGTCTTAAAGAATTGGCCGAAATCCGTGAACGTTTAAAAAATGCAAGACTAGACGACAAGTCATCTGACTTTAACACTCAGCGTATTGAGTGCTTAGAACTAGATAACTTAATGGAAACGGCTTACAGTACCGCCGTTGCAGCTAACTTTAGAACAGAGAGTCGTGGTGCACATAGCCGCTTCGATTTCCCTGAGCGTGATGATGACAATTGGTTATGCCATAGTGTTTATCTGCCTGAATCTGAAACAATGCTTAAACGTGAAGTTAATATGGCACCTGTTCTGCGAGAAGCATTCCCGCCGAAAGCACGTACATATTAAGGAGAAAAGACAATGCAACTTAATTTTTCTATATATCGTTACAATCCAGAAATTGATGATGCTCCACGTATGCAAGAGTACTCATTAGAAGTTGAAGAAGGTCAAGACATGATGGTGCTAGATGCACTGATTGCCCTAAAAGTGACTGATCCAACTTTATCTTTCCGTCGTTCATGCCGAGAAGGTGTGTGCGGGTCTGATGGGATGAACATGAATGGCAAAAACGGCCTTGCATGTATCACTCCGTTATCAGCGTTAGGCAAAGGTAAGATTATTGTTCGTCCGCTACCAGGTCTTCCGGTAGTACGTGATTTGGTTGTGGATATGACTCAGTTCTATACACAATATGAGAAAATTAAACCTTTCTTAATCAATGACGATAACCATCCACCATCGCGTGAATTTATTCAAATGCCAGAAGAGCGTGCGAAACTTGATGGTTTATATGAATGTATTTTATGCGCATGTTGTTCATCATCATGCCCATCTTTCTGGTGGAACCCTGATAAATTTATCGGTCCAGCCGGTTTGTTACATGCATACCGTTTCTTGATTGATAGTCGCGATACTGCGACTGATGAACGATTGAATGATCTTGACGATGCGTTTAGTGTATTCAGATGCCACGGCATTATGAACTGTGTTAGCGTATGTCCAAAAGGATTAAATCCGACCAAAGCGATTGGTCAGATCAAGTCCATGCTCCTACAAAGAGCTGTTTAGTGATTATGGGCGGGTTTCCCCGCCCACGAATTAGTTTCTAAATAGCTATCTGTAATACAGATAGCTATTTTTTTGAGTAAAAGTTAGTTGTGAGGTCAGTGATGAACTCACGTGATATTAAATTTGTAGACAGGGCATTATAATGCAAGATAGCGCAATGAAAGCATGGTGGGAAACATCTCACATGGCTGGTGCGAATGCGGCATACGTAGAGGAATTGTATGAAGCATATCTCGAGGACCCACAAAGCGTCCCATCGACTTGGCAACACGTCTTTGAAACTTTACCTAAAGTAGATGGAGTCGAGATCGATTCAAATCACACCAAAGTTCGAGATGAATTCCGAAAAATGGCAGCGCTTGGGCCAATGGCTCGAGTAGGTAACAGTGCGGCTCCAATAATTGGTGCAGCGGGTGATGAAAAACAAGTCAAAGTATTACAGTTAATCAATGCCTTCCGTTTCCGTGGACATCAGCATGCTAACTTAGACCCACTAGGTTTATGGAAGCAAGAGCGTGTTCGCGATTTAGAGTTATCACACCACAACTTAACTGACAAAGATTTTGATACCCAGTTTAATTTGGGTTCTTATGCGTTAGGCAAAGACAAATTACCATTAGGTGATTTATTCCAATCATTGAACCGTACTTATTGCGGTTCAATTGGTTCAGAGTACATGCATATTACCGACACAGAGCAAAAACGTTGGTTGCAACAACGTATTGAATCTGTTGAATCTAAGCCAGTCATTAGCCGTGAAGAAAAGATTAAAATTCTAAAAGGGTTAATCGCTGCTGATGGTATGGAAAAATACTTAGGCGCGAAATTCCCAGGTGCCAAGCGTTTTTCGCTTGAAGGTGGGGATAGTTTAGTTCCAATGCTTAAAGGCTTAATTAGCGAAGCGGGTAAAGCTGGCACTAAAGAAGTTGTAATAGGTATGGCTCACCGCGGTCGCTTAAACGTATTAGTCAATGTATTAGGTAAAAACCCATCGGTATTATTTGATGAGTTTGCAGGTAAGCATGATGATTCGTTAGGTGCGGGTGATGTTAAATATCATGCAGGTTTCTCTTCTGACTTTGCGACGGAAGGTGGCAATGTTCACTTAGCGTTAGCGTTTAACCCATCGCATTTAGAAATTGTTAATCCAGTAGTAATGGGTTCGGTACGTGCTCGTCTTTCCCGTCGTGATTCTGGAGATGGCGCAAAAGTTTTGCCTATCACAATACACGGTGATTCAGCGATTGCTGGCCAAGGTGTTGTTCAAGAAACCTTTAACATGTCTCAAACCCGCGGTTTTGCAGTGGGTGGCACAGTTCGAATTGTTGTTAATAACCAAGTTGGTTTTACCACGTCTAAAGTTGAAGATACCCGTTCGACTCAATATTGTACTGATATCGCTAAAATGGTTCAGGCGCCAATCTTCCATGTCAATGGCGATGATCCTGAAGCGGTGTTGTTTGTTACTAAACTCGCGTTAGATTACCGTAACAAGTTCAAACGTGATGTAGTTATTGATTTAGTTTGTTATCGTCGTCACGGTCACAACGAAGCTGATGAGCCGAATGCGACTCAGCCTTTAATGTACCAAAAAGTCAAAAAGCACCCTGTACCCCGTCAAATCTATGCTGATCAATTAACGGCAGAAGGGTCGATTGATGACCATGAAGTTGAAAAACTCATTGCTGAGTACCGTTCAGCGTTAGATCATGGTGCATGTGTAGTTGAAGAATGGCGTCCAATGACAGAGCATTCAGTGGATTGGACTCCTTTTATCGGACATGATTGGGATGTACCTTATGATGCAGCAACGTCAGTAGAAAAACTGACAGAGCTAGGGCAACGTTTGATTGATTTCCCGGAAGACCAAAAATTACAATCACGTGTTAATAAGTTATACGTTGATCGTAAATCGATGGTTGAGGGTGAACGTTTATTAGATTGGGGTATGGCTGAAAACTTAGCGTATGCCAACATCTTAGATCGTAAACATGATATTCGTATTACGGGACAAGATTCCGGTCGTGGCACATTCTTCCATCGCCATGCGGTATTGCATAATCAAACTGACGGTTCTACGTATATGCCGTTACAACACCTAAATGCAGACCAAGGGCATATCGAACTATATGACTCTGTGCTATCTGAAGAAGCAGTATTAGCATTTGAGTATGGTTTTGCGACAGCTGAGCCGCGGACTTTGACTATTTGGGAAGCACAATTTGGTGATTTCGCCAACGGCGCTCAAGTTGTATTTGACCAATTCTTGTGTTCAGGTGAAGCTAAGTGGGGTCGCTTGTGCGGCTTAACAATGCTCTTACCGCACGGTTATGAAGGTCAAGGTCCTGAACATAGTTCAGCTCGTCTAGAGCGATTCTTACAATTATGTGCTGATCATAACTGGCAAGTGTGTGTTCCATCTACACCTGCGCAAGTGTATAGTATGTTGGTTCGCCAAGCAGTTCGTCCAATGCGTCGCCCATTAGTGGTCATGTCGCCTAAGTCATTGTTACGTCATCCACTAGCTGTTTCTTCATTAGAAGAATTATCGACGGGTGTATTTCAAAATATCATTGGTGAAATTGACGAGATCGACCCTAAACAGGTTAAACGTGTCGTCATGTGTTCAGGTAAAGTTTACTATGATTTGCTTGAAAAACGCCGTGAAAATAAACAAACTGATGTGGCTATTATCCGCATCGAACAGTTATATCCATTCCCAATTGATGAAATCAACGCTGAACTTGCACAATATGCGCACGTTACAGATTGGGTTTGGTGTCAAGAAGAGCCAATGAATCAAGGCGCTTGGTACTGTTCACAACATCGTTTTTATGCGTCTATCCCGCAAGGAGCGACATTAACTTACGCCGGTCGTGATGCTTCAGCTTCACCAGCGGTAGGCTATATTTCTGTTCACAACCAACAACAAAAACAATTGGTTGATGACGCACTAACCATTAAATAAGGATCTCAAATGACTACTGAAATTAAAGTTCCGGTGTTACCTGAATCGGTAGCTGATGCAACGATTGCAACTTGGCATGTTAAAGCAGGTGACACTGTGTCTCGTGACCAAAATCTTGTTGATATCGAAACCGACAAAGTGGTACTTGAAGTTGTAGCACCAGAAGATGGCGTTATTTCTGAGATCTTATTTCAAGAAGGCGATACAGTATTAGGTGAGCAATTGATTGCTAATCTTACTTCTGGTGGGGCTGCGGCGGTTCCGGCCGCAAAAGCGACTCCGGCTGTTGCAGCACCAGCTGCTAGCGGTCCTGCTACTGATATCAAAGTACCTGTATTACCAGAATCTGTTGCTGATGCTACGATTGCCACATGGCATGTAAAAGTAGGTGAAGCGGTTGAACAAGACCAAAACCTAGTTGATATTGAAACGGATAAAGTGGTACTAGAAGTAGTAGCACCCAGTGCCGGTGTCCTATCTGAGATTCTTTTTGAAGAAGGCGCAACAGTCTTAGCTGAGCAAGCTATTGCTAAATTTGTAGCAGGCGCGGTTGCTGCAGCTGCACCTGTTGCAGCTGCAGCAGATAGCGGCGCTGAATCAGATGCGCTTAGCCCATCTGTACGTCGTTTATTAGCTGAGAAAGGCCTAGATGCTGCGAGTATTAAAGGCACAGGTAAAGGCGGTCGTGTCACTAAAGACGACGTTGAAAAATCATTAAAATCTGTTCCTGCGGCTAAAGCGGCGAGCACAACTACAGAGGCACCGGCAGTTCCTATGGGCGAACGTACTGAAAAACGTGTTCCAATGACACGCTTACGCAAAACTATTGCAAATCGTTTACTACAAGCGAAAAACTCAACAGCAATGTTAACTACTTTCAACGAAATCAACATGAAACCAATCATGGATTTACGTAAGCAATACCAAGATAGCTTTGAAAAGCGTCATGGCATTCGTTTAGGTTTCATGTCTTTTTATGTAAAAGCGGTTACTGAAGCGTTGAAACGTTTCCCAGAAGTAAATGCGTCAATTGACGGTGATGATATTGTTTATCATAACTATTTTGATATCTCGATTGCAGTTTCTACGCCTCGCGGTCTAGTGACTCCTGTATTAAAAGATACAGACACATTAGGTATGGCTGGTATTGAATCAGGTATCAAAGCCTTAGCATTAAAAGGTCGTGACGGTAAATTATCACTTGATGAACTGCAAGGTGGTAACTTCACGATCACTAACGGTGGTGTATTTGGTTCGTTGTTATCAACGCCAATTATCAACCCACCACAAAGTGCAATTTTAGGTATGCATAAGATCCAAGACCGCCCAATGGCCGTCAATGGTAAAGTAGAAATTTTACCAATGATGTACTTAGCGCTATCTTATGATCACCGAATCGTCGATGGTAAAGAATCAGTTGGTTTCCTAGTGACAGTGAAAGAAATGCTAGAAGATCCAACTCGTTTACTATTAGATGTATAATAAATTTTAAGACATAAGTCTTGAATAAATTGAGAAAGGTGATGTGTGATGTATCATCTTTCTTATTATAGACGTTGGAGTAACGTCTACTATAATTACAGTCGGGATGTCGACTTTTTTTAAATTTACTAAAGCGGATAGAATATAACCATGAATTTGCATGAATATCAGGGTAAACAGCTTTTCAAAGAATACGGTTTACCTGTATCTGAAGGATTTGCTGCCGGTACTCCTCAAGAAGCTGCTGACGCAGCGGATCGCATTGGCGGTGAAGAGTGGGTAGTTAAATGTCAAGTACACGCTGGTGGTCGCGGTAAAGCTGGCGGTGTTAAACTAGTTAAGACGAAAGAAGAAATTACAGCTTTCGCAGAAAACTGGTTAGGCAAAAACTTGGTTACATATCAAACTGACGAAGCGGGTCAGCCAGTGACAAAGATCTTAGTTGAGACTTGCACTGACATCGCTCAAGAATTGTACTTAGGTGCAGTTGTTGACCGTGCAACACGTAGTATTGTTTTCATGGCATCTACCGAAGGTGGTGTTGAAATTGAAACGGTTGCAGAAGAAACCCCAGAAAAAATCTTAAAAGCAGCTATCGATCCACTAGTCGGTGCACAACCTTACCAAGCACGTGAAATCGCGTTTGCTTTAGGTCTTAAAGGTGTGCAAATTCGTCAGTTCACTACGATCTTCATGGGTCTAGCGAAAATGTTTGAAGAATTAGACGTAGCACTAATCGAAATCAACCCTCTAGTAATTAAAGCTGACGGTGATTTACATTGTTTAGATGCTAAAGTTGCTATCGATGGTAACGCGATGTATCGCCAGCCTAAGCTTCAAGAAATGCACGATCCTTCACAAGAAGACGCGCGTGAAGCACAAGCTGCTGCTTGGGAACTAAACTACGTTGCGCTAGATGGTAATGTTGGTTGTATGGTTAACGGTGCCGGCCTAGCAATGGGTACGATGGATATCGTTAATTTACACGGCGGCAAACCTGCTAACTTCCTAGATGTTGGTGGTGGCGCGACTAAAGAACGTGTTGCAGAAGCATTCAAAATCATCTTATCAGATGAGAATGTTAAAGCAGTATTAGTTAATATCTTTGGTGGTATCGTACGTTGTGACATGATTGCTGAAGGCATCATTGGCGCAGTTAAAGAAGTTGGCGTAAACGTACCTGTAGTGGTTCGTTTAGAAGGTACTAACGCGTTATTAGGACGTGAAGTATTAGCTAATTCTGGTCTTGATATTATCGCTGCAGAGTCGCTTACAGATGCTGCACAAAAAGTTGTAGCTGCTGCGGAGGGCAAATAATGTCAGTATTAATTAATAAAGATACTAAAGTAATCTGCCAAGGTTTTACTGGTGGTCAAGGTACATTCCATTCTGAGCAAGCGATCGAATACGGTACGCAAATGGTCGGTGGTGTTACTCCTGGTAAAGGCGGTACTACGCACTTAGGTCTTCCTGTATTTAATACAGTAAAAGACGCAGTTGCAGAAACAGGCGCGACTGCGTCAGTTATCTATGTACCTGCTGCTTTTTGTAAAGATTCGATCATTGAAGCTGCTGATGCAGGTATTCAATTGATCGTTTGTATTACTGAAGGCATCCCAACTATCGATATGATTTATGTGAAAGAATATGTTTCACAAAAAGGCGTAACGATGATCGGTCCTAACTGCCCTGGTGTTATCACTCCGGGTGAATGTAAGATTGGTATCATGCCTGGTCATATCCACAAGCCTGGTAAAGTTGGTGTTGTTTCTCGTTCTGGTACGTTAACGTACGAAGCGGTTAAGCAAACTACTGACGAAGGTTTTGGTCAGTCTACTTGTGTTGGTATCGGTGGTGATCCAATTCCTGGTTCTAACTTCATTGATATCTTAACCTTGTTCCAAAACGATCCACAAACTGAAGCAATCGTGATGATTGGTGAAATCGGTGGAACTGCGGAAGAAGAAGCAGCTGAATTCATTAAAGCTAACGTGACTAAGCCTGTCGTATCTTACATTGCGGGTGTTACTGCACCTGAAGGTAAGCGTATGGGTCATGCTGGTGCGATTATCTCTGGTGGTAAAGGTACTGCTGATGAGAAATTTGCAGCGTTAGAAGCAGCGGGCGTAAAAACAGTACGTTCACTTGCTGATATCGGCAAAGCATTACGTGAAATCACTGGTTGGTAATCCCACTACATTTCATTGTTAAATGATTTTAAAACCGCATCAATTGATGCGGTTTTTTTTTGCATAATGCTTCATGCCTGATGTTACATAGTTGGTGCAATAGGTTAGTTCATTGCATTAAACTTACTGGCATAACCCGTGTGTTTTCGGCTGGTGATACTGTTGACATGTTGATCGTTGCGCCAAGGTTGAGAATATATTGTCTGATCATCATAGATGGCTGGTTGCGGGGCTTCTAAAATCCCTCCTTGTACTTGGGTTAGTTGTTTATTCGTAAGCGTGTTTGTTGATGTGTGCGTCATTTGTGATTGAATATCCATGTTTATTTCCTCTTTTCAGTCGTGCTAATTAAGTAAATGTATTCAGTTATTTGATGCCTATGACGTTGTCCAAGACACGAAATAAGTATACGTCGTTCCTTTTGTTCCGCAGCTGCCTGTTAGTCCAGTTTTACTAAACAATCTCATTTTAGTTTGAAATTGTTAGTATTTTGTTAGGTAAATGTGTGCATTTATGCATGAATACGTATGCACTTTGTTGTGTATGTTCATAGAGTTAAATATAGTGCGAGTTGATATAAAGCGGATGATGTGCGCGTTGTAACAACAAAACTAATAATTGAGTTCAAGTACGAACAATGCCTCGCACGCTCATCTATAACTCAACGGGGAATGGGACAATATATGACTAAATTCAGACCCAGTTTGATCACCGCAGCACTTGTCGCTGGTGGCGTAGCATTTTCAATGCCAATTTACGCTCAAGAGACAAACGAAACACAAACGAATAAAGATGAAGTTGAAGTAATTGAAGTCAAAGGCTTTTCTACTAGCTTAATCAAATCTTTAAATCAAAAACGTTTCGGGGATACGGTATCAGAACAATTATCGGCAGATGACTTAGGTGGTTTGCCAGATGTTTCGATGGCAGACGCATTAACACGTCTTCCTGGTATTTCAGCTGTCCGTACTGGCGGTCAAGCAGCTGAAATTAATATTCGTGGTTTATCTGGCGATTTCGTGTTTTCCACCTTAAATGGTCGAGAGCAAGTATCAACGTCTGGTAACCGTTCTATTGAGTTTGACCAATATCCATCAGAGTTAATTAATTCTGCTGCGGTATATAAGTCACCTAAAGCATCATTGATTGAAGGCGGTGTAGCGGGGACGGTTGAACTAGAAACAGCGAGTCCGTTATCCAATAGTAAACAACACACGTTTGGTGCAAATCTTCGTGGTATGTTTAATGACCGTGCGTCTGAAGTATCAGATGCAGAAGAATACGGTAACCGTATTAGCTTTTCCTACCAAGGTAAGTTTGCTGACGATACATTAGGGCTAGCATTAGGTTATGCGCGTTTGTTTCAACCTTCCGTTGCAACTCAATATATTGGTTTAGCACCAGGTGGTTTGATTAGCGGTACTGATTTGATTCCAAGTGAAGGTTTTGAGATCCAGCATAAAGGTGGTGAAGAAACTCGTAACGGTTATATGGCCGCTATTGAATGGGCGCCGACAGATAATTTCCGTTTAAAAGCGGACGGTTTCTTATCTCGTTTTGATTCAAAAGAATTTGCTCGTGGTTACCGCGTCAAATTAGAATCAAGCCAATCTTCTTATGATAATTTAACGGCTAATCCAGATGGTAATATAATTGGTGGTACTTTTTATCGTAACCCAGGCAGTTCAACGCGCGTTGAGCTAGTCAACGATGATAACCAAGATTTTGATGAAGTGGCCAGCTATGGTTTAAAGGGTGATTGGGATATATCTGATAACTGGTCTATGTCATTTGATGCGTCTTATTCATCGGCTGAGTCTAACTTCCGTAATGGCTTATTATGGTCATTAGTAGCTGAAGATGCGACCGTTGCCAACCCTGTGCTTGATCAAAATGTGTCTATTAGTTATTTAAACAATGGTTTAAATTTACCTAATGTTGGGTTTAGCCAAGCTGAAGCATTCAGTGATATTGATCGTATAATGGTTAGTAAATACGGGATTTATCCGTATGAAAACAGTGATGAAATTGAAGCATTCCGTCTTGATTTTAAATATCAATTAGACAATAACTTCGTTTCTTCTATTGAATTTGGTGCACGTTATTCAGATCGTACGTATTCAAATGAACGTTCAGTATTTGAGTATGGCTCTGATTCTGGTTTCCCTAATTCAGCGCCACCATTACGTTTAACCCAAGATATGGTTGAAGTCGTAGATTGGCAGGGTGATTTTGCTTATTTCCCAAGTTACTTATCCATTGATTTAGATAAAGCACTTAATGCATGGTTCCCATCAGGCATTCCACAACCTGTGCAATCTTGGGGGACAGCGAACCCTGGCGTTATTAACAGCCCAACACCGGGTTTAGGTCCTAACACCGCTTGGTCAGTCACTGAATCTGGTTCAGTATTTGAAGAAGTCACCTCTGCGTATGTGATGGCAAATATTGATACGGAATTGGGCGATATTCCAGTTAGTGGTAACTTCGGTGTGCGTATGGTTGATACCAATCAATCTTCCACGGTATTACAAGATGTACAAGGTGATCCTGAACAAGGCGCACAATACATCACTGATGATGCAGGTCTGATTAATGATCAATTTGCTTCAAAAATTATCGGTGATACGTACACGGATTATTTACCGTCGTTAAACCTTAACTTCAAAATTACTGATAATGATCAAATTCGTTTTGCAGCAGCCAAAGTTATGGGTCGTCCACCGATCAATCGCTTGTTTGCCAATGCTAATGTGCGTGTGTCAGATGTATTTGGTTCAATTGATGAAGATACAGGTGATATTGTATTAACTAACCCGACGGCTGAAATAAATGGTTCGAGTACTAACTCACCATTCTTACGCCCGTTTTATGCGAATCAATATGATTTATCTTATGAGCGTTATTTTGATGATACTGATGGTGCATTAGTCGTCGCGTTGTTCTATAAAGAGATTAAATCCTTTATTGATACGACTGCCACACGTCCTTATGACTTCGCTGCCAATGGTTTTGATGTACCGACTGAAGTTGTGGTTACGGTGACAAATGAAGATGGTTTACCAGAGCTAAATAGCAACGCAGAACCTATTACTGTCACTATCCCAACAGTTAACGGGACTTATACAACAGCCCAAAATAACTCTGAAGGCGGTTATATTCGTGGTATCGAACTTGCGTATACAGAAATCTACAGCATGTTACCTGGTTTATGGTCTGGCTTAGGTGTTAATGCCAGTTACTCTTATACGGAATCAGAAATTCAACGTACTACCGGAAACGGTGTTTACACCGGTAACTTACCTGGTTTATCTGAGCAAGTGGCGAGTGTAACGTTGTTTTGGGAATATGAAGGTTTTGAGAGTCGTGTTAGCACGCGCTATCGTAACCCATTCGTCTCAAAGCAGGTGGGTGTGAATGAGCAAACGGTTAACTATGATGGCGAAACTGTCGTAGATTTCCAAGCTTCATATGCCATTAATGACAACTTAAGCGTGTTATTTCAGGCGAATAACGTAACGGATGCCCCAACGAAAAGTTACTTTGGTGACGAATCATTGACCGGCACGATCCAGTACTTCGGAACGCAATACTTCCTTGGTATGACGTATTCGTTATGAGTTATTTAACCCGTATTTTGAGAGGCTTAACAGCTGATCAAAAAAGTTTAACAACATCGGAGCAACAACCTATGTTTAATTCAATCCGAAAACTAGGTGCAGTCGTTGTAATTTTGACTTCACTAGGTTTAGCAGGGTGCGGCGGGTCAGACGTATCGTCTGGTACAGCCATTGTATCTTGTAGTTTACCGCAGATCCCTAATGCTGCTGGTTCATCTTGTGTGGCACCGCCACCATTAAGTTGTACTGCGCCATTAGTGCCTGCTGCAGATAATCAAAGTTGTGTAATTGGCGCTGATCCGTCATTACCAATCCCTTCTGTTTTTCCAAGTGCGACTCAAGCGGTGGTTTACTATAACCGTGCTTTAGTTGATGCAACCAATGAGTCAGGCGATACCGCTTATGAAGGCTATCGTTTGCATACTTGGAACAATGACACTTGTGATTCATTGGCCCCTGATTCTATTGCTGCATCTTGGGACAATGGCTTAGTTCATAATGGTATCGATCCAAATTATGGAGCGTACTGGTTACTAAACCTCAAAGAAGGATTTGGCACTTGTCATAACTTTATTATTCACATCGGTACAGACGATGCGGGTAAAGAAATGGGGGGTGGTGATTTCAGAGCACCATTAGACCAAGAAGATGATACCTATCAACGTGTTAACTTTACGTTGTCGGGTGAACCAACAGTATTTGATTTTCCACTGTTATCATTAGGTGAACGTCCAGTTCAAATTGAAGGACTAGCGGCACATTGGTTAGATGCTAATACATTAGTTTGGAATGCACCTGATGCAGTGACGTCGGTTAAATTGCATTACTCAGCAAATGCGGGTATCGAAGCATCACTAGAAACCGGGCTTAATGGCACGGCGCTAAATCTAGTGGATGCGACGTTGACGGATGAGCAAATTGCAATAGCACCACATCTAGCTAGCATGTCGGCATTTGCCGGTGAGTGGGATGCAGATGCAGCTAAAGCTGTGTTAAAAACTCAAACCGTGTTGGGTGGCTATAACGATGAAGGCAAGTTAGTCGCTGCTACAGGTATTCAAATCGCAAATGCATTAGATACGTTATACACGATGGGTGATGTAGATGCGGATGAGGCGACTCTTGGCTTGTCTTATGATGCGGATATGATTACATCTAACGTCTGGGCGCCGACAGCACAAAATGTTGTGTTAAATGTCTATGGTGCTGACAAGCGTTTAGCGTCTTCGCATCAAATGACAGAAGATCCGATGACGGGTATTTGGTCATATAGTGGAACTGGTATGGACCGCATGTTCTATCGCTTTGCGGTAACGGTATTCCATCCTGTATCTGGTGAAGTACAAACGTTTGACGTCACTGACCCGTATTCGGTTGGTTTAGGTGTAAACGGTCGTTTTTCACAGTTTGTTAATTTGAGTGATGCGGATCTAAAACCAGATGGTTGGGATGATTCTGTCGCACCTACAATTACGAACCCAGAAGATGCAGTGATCTACGAAGGTCACGTACGTGATTTCTCGGCGTTAGATATGTCTACTTCAGCAGCAAACCGTGGTAAGTACCTTGCTTTTACTGAAGAAAATACAGCACCGGTTAACCATTTGATGGATCTAGTGGATGCGGGTATTACCCATTTCCATGTATTACCAGTAAATGACATCGCAACTATCGAAGAACGCCCAGAGCGCACTGTCGATATGTTTGATACGGTCTTTGATTTATGTTTATTAAATCGTGATGCAACAGTGTGTGATGAAGAGTCACCAACAACAGTATTAAAAGACTTGTTTGAAAGCTATGACCCGTTCTTACAGCCGACTAAGGCACAAGAGCTAGCACAAATGATGCGTAATGTTGATGATTTCAACTGGGGTTATGATCCTAAGCACTTTAATGCTCCTGAAGGTAGTTATGCAACTGATCCTGATGGCGTAGCACGTATTTTAGAAATGCGTTCTATGGTTCAAGCATTACATACTATGGGTTTACGTGTTGCTATTGATGTTGTATATAACCATACCAATGCATCGGGTCTGAATGATAATTCAGTCTTAGATAAAGTTGTCCCAGGTTATTACCATCGTTACACGGTTGATGTGGGTAATATCACACGCAACACATGTTGTGATGATACAGAAGATCGTAATCGTATGATGGCCAAGCTAATGGAAGATTCATTAGTGATGTGGGCAACACAATACAAGTACGATGCATTCCGTTTTGACTTAATGGGTCATCATTCTAAAGATGTCGTGTTAGCACTAGAGACAGCTGTAAAAGCCGTTGATAGTGATACGTATTTTTATGGTGAAGGCTGGACAGCACCAGATCGTGGTGTGACGCAAGCTGATCAAATCAACTTAGCAGGTTCACAAATCGGTACCTTCAATGATCGTATCCGTGAAGCCATTCGTGGTGGTGCGTTCTTTAATGGTCTTGGTGACGGCGATCAACTGTATGCCGGCGACCGCATTAAAGCGGGTCTTGCTGGTACATTAAATAACTATATCTTACAAGATAGTAACGGCGTAACGTCGACAACTAGCTCGTTAGGTGGTTATGCGGTAGATCCTGCTGATATCATTAACTATGTGTCAAAGCATGATGGTGAAACATTATGGGATAAGTTCAACTATGAACTGCCTGGTGATTTATCATTAGCACAACGCGTGCGAGCACAAAATATTGGTCTTGGTTTGCCATTAATGGCGCAAGGTATTCCATTCTTACAAATGGGCGGTGATTTATTACGTTCTAAGTCAATGGATCGCAATACCTATGATGCGGGTGATTGGTTCAACAAAATTGATTTCACTAAACAAAGCAATAACTTCAATGTTGGCTTACCACTCGCTCAGGATAACCAAGGCGCATGGGAAACCATTGGCTCGTTTGCTTATTCTCCAGAGCGTGCGGCAAGTATGTCTGACGTTGAATTTGCTGGTGAAGTGTTCCAAGAGTTGCTCTCTATTCGTGCGGATTCTCCGTTATTCCGTTTAACGACGGGTGAAGATATCCTAGCGCGTGTGGGCTTCCACAATATTGGCCGCAGCCAAGCGCCTGGCGTCATAGCAATGAGTATTGATGACAGTGCTGGAATGACTGATATCGATCCAATGAACGACGCATTAATGGTTATCGTTAACGCAAGTTACGATGAGCAATCGGTGCGTGTTAACACAGCGACTGGTTTTGCACTTCATGCCACACAAGCATCATCAATTGATAGTGTGGTTCGCGGTGCAAGTTTTGCTGAAGGTGATGTTGATAATCCCGGTAATGGTTTATTCACAGTGCCAGCGCAAACGATAGCAGTGTTTGTTAAAGCACAAGGTACTGAGCAAGGTATGGGTATCTCTGCGTTCGCTACTGCGGGTGCACCGGATGTTGTTCCTTACGGTTCAACTGTTGTTTATTTACGCGGAAGCATGAATGACTGGGGCACAGCCACTGAATTTAACTATGAAGGTGACGGTATCTACCGTGCGACTTATACGTTAGAAGCGGGTACTGAATATAACTTTAAAGTTGCTAACGCCGATTGGGATAATCCTAATCTAGGTGGTCAAGCTGGTCAAACTGCAGTAACTGAAGCCGTTACTTACAGCTTGGATGGGGGTGAAAATCTACAATTCACACCAGCGGATACCGCACTTTATGAGTTCATCTTTGATGCTGCTGATATGGATAATCAAACGCTATTAATTAGCAAAGACAATCCATTCTTTGGTACCGAAGTCTACTTACGTGGTGGCATGAACGACTGGGGCACTGCAAACGCAATGACTTATGTCGGCGATAAAGTCTTTACGGCTTATATCGATGTTGCAGCAGGGGATTATGAGTTCAAAGTTGCTTCAGAAGATTGGTCAACGGTAGATTTTGGTGCGCCGGAAAATACTGATGAAGCGCGTAACATGATACCGGGTGATGTGTTTGACACTAGCACCGGTGGTGGCGATAACTTCCGTCTAGCAATAACTGACGCCGAAGAGTATGCGTTTATCTTTGATACTTCTGGTATGACTAATACGATTGCTGTTTTCAAATCTCAGTTCTTTGGTGCTACTCCAGTATATTTACGTGGTGGCATGAATGGTTGGGGTACAGATAATCAGTTTATCTATAGTCAAGGTGAGTATAGTCTAACGTTAGATGTTTCTGCTGGTAGCGTTGAATTTAAGGTTGCTGATGCAGACTGGGCTAATATTAATATTGGTGCAGTTGATGGCGATAACAAAGCCGTGACGTTAGGAGCACCATTAATGATGCTTCAAGGTAGCAATGATAACTTAGTGTTAGATGCACCTGCGACAGGTTCATATACCTTTACGGTACGTGGTCCAAACCCACTATCACCGACGGTGACAGTGACGCAAAACTAAATTGTGTGTGCAATGAGATTAACTATCTAATCGGTTAATCTCTTTATAAAAGTCAAGCCGCTCCATGTGTTAAGCATGAGAGCGGTTTTTTTATGCCAATATCCGTTATCGATAGGCTCCAGCAATCGGGCAATTACCGCTCACATCGTTGGTTACGAGTGGCTGTTAATTAGTATTAGCCTGTGTGATGGTATGGATCAAAGTATCGAGGACACCATCAGTTTGTTGTTGAATATCTGTCACTTGCACGTCAATCAGCATATCAGGAATGACTCCTTGATTAGGGATTGAGCTTAATTCACTCGCTGATATTCCAGTAGGTAAGTATTTAAAAATCGGAATATCGATTTCGATTTGCGTATTGGGTAAAGTTAAGAAGAATATACCCCCACCATTAATACCGCGCAAATTACCGCCTGTAGGTTGGCCGACAATCGTGGCTAACCCTACGTCTTGATATTGTTTGGCTAACATAAATGTAGCCGACGCATTGGCGCCATCGACTAACAGCCACACTTTGCCTGTAAATGGTTTTTCTACTGGCGTTAAGTTAGGCATTGGCATGCTCGTTTGAGTATATAATCGTTGATCCCAAGTATTTAAATATGGCTTAATTGACTGTGGAACCAAAGGGAAGGAGCGTTGTGGGGTAAATGGCAACGATTGATTCACCGTCGCGGATAAATACTCACCTAACTGTAACATTGGTAAATCTAAACCACCTCCATTGCCGCGTATGTCAATAATGAGATCTTGCACTGCAGCATCGTTAAACAATGTAAATGCTTGGGTATAAAACGCCGACCAATCAAAATCTATATTATATGTCGCAAAGGTACCGATTTTAAGATAGCCAATTTGATTATTGTTAACGGTGCTATATTGCAAGCTATTGCGGATATTTGCTAAGTCAGGGAGCTGTTGATAGAGAGCTGCTTGGCGTTGTTTTAAGGTACTACCGGACACATCAACAATTAACTGTCTACCTGTATTAGGTAAGCGCAAGGTTAATTTATAGGTAGTTTCATCTTGATTTTGGCCAAACAATAAAGGGAAATAAGCATCAAATAGTTGATAACTTGTAGTAGGTAATAACTGTGTTAGATATGAAAGTCGCGCGGCATTATCGCCATCAACGCTGAGATAGGGGGCAAGCTGTTGGTTAATCGTAGCAACTTCTATATTGTTAATTGCGATGATTTCTGTACCGGGTCGAATAATCGATTTATCGGATAAGTTATGGCTTATGTACCAGCGGCCAGCAAGATTTTGAAATAACAATGGCAGCTTATTTGCTGGTGCTAACGTCAGTTGATCGATGAACGCACTCTGATTATAAATGCCAGTGTGTGTGTGACCGCAGTGTAAACTCGCAGCGAGTTTACTAAAACTTAAATACGTGTCTTTGACAGATAATGCTTGGGCAAAGTCTTGTTTGGTTTGAGAAAATATTTGATTGAGTTGGGTTTCATCTAAATACCGATCAGCACCTGCATGTAATTGAGTCATCGCTATACGTGCAATTGCTAAATCAGCTTGAAGCTGGGCAGGCGTATAAGAGTCAACATCACTAAAGTTAATCGTGTCAGGGACGCCGAAGGTATGTTTGGCTTGGGTATGGGCACTAGTGAGTTTAGTTTGACGAAACCCTTGGATCGGCTCAAGTTCTATTACATCAGCTTGACCCAGCTGCTCAGCGGGTGCGAGTGTGACCAATTGATAGCGAATGGTTTGCCCGACTTGCGTCGCTGGCAGCCATAACGAAAGTTGGTAATGATCACCTTGGCGGATTAATTCTATGGGGGTATCCATACTCAACGGTTGCGTTTGCCCAATAATATACAGTCCAGTTTGATCCGGAGAATGCACATTGATACTTAAGGTATTGGCAATTACAGAGGTGCTAAAAAAGCAGGAGAAACAAACACAAATTACAGCAGCCATTGCTTTCATTTTACATATCCTTATATGACAGATGCATTAATATAGCATAACTATGATAGTAGGCTAGCGGAACTTTAAACTGGCTTTCGTCTGTAAGACTGTCATAGTAAATACATAAAAATTGTAGGAATTGTCATCGAAAAAATAGTAAGGTATTGAAATTAGATAAGTATGAGAGCTTTGTGAAATGAAACTATCTTTTAGTTACTATGCGGTCTGCATAATAAGTTGTTAGGTTTTTAATGGAATTTGTTGTAGGAATATTGTCAATAGTAATATATTTGATTGTTGGATTTGTGGTTGGTTTTGTAACCACCTCTCATCATTATGTGTTGGCTGGATATAGACCAAAAACATCGAATAAGTTAATTTTATTTTTAGCCAGACCAACAAGAGATATTACAGGTTTTCAAAAATTAATTTATGCATTAGCAATGATAATTTGGGTTCCAATATTCTTTACGCTTATAGCCTTACCTATCATACTCTCAGGGAAGTATGCGCCTGAAATGACTACGTATATATTAATCGGGTTAATTCCTATTGGCTTTGTTGGTAAACTCATAGGTGCAAAAAAATGGGAAAGTCTTGTGTAAAGAAAACCTAACAAGAAATGAAACAAGGACAAAAAACAGTTGGTTTTTGCTCCTTCATCGCTTATTTTAACCAGCTATTATTTGTCTCTTAGTGAGGCGTTAGTTACCGAGGAGATTCTTCAGTGAAAGAAAATCTATTTGTATACGGAACGTTAGGACTTGGTCGGCCAAATGAACATATTCTTACTGATATAGGTGGCTCATGGGAAGCCGCCAGTGTAAGAGGATTTTTAAGAGATCAAGGGTGGGGAGCAGAAATGGGATTTCCTGGTATTGTTTTGGACGAATCAGGAAAAGAAATAGAAGGCTTTGTTTTTACTTCTGAAAATTTGGCTAAGCATTGGGCTAGTCTGGATGAATTTGAAGGTGAAGCATATTTACGCGTCATAGCAAAAGTAAAATTAAAAAACGGAAATATGATTGACGCAAATATATATAAATTACGTTAAAGGTTTGGGGTAACTTAGTGGCTAACAATCTGTTAAACAAGGACAAAAAACAGTTGACTTTTTTTAAGAAAATCACATGGCTATCTTGAGGATATTTAAAGTAATCTTTTTCAATTTCTTCGCAAGGCTTTCCTAAAGTTGGTTTGTTTGCTAGTAATCGAGATACTTGGTCAAATTGAGTTAGATAAATATTACGTTGTTCGCTGCCCCATTTTGACTGAGTGAAAACTGCAATATTTTTTAAATCTTGCTTGGCCCTAACAGATATTTTGAATTGAATCACTTACCAAGTTAACCGTCTAGTTCTGAAATTAGCGAATCCAGTTTGAACTTGATTAGATATAAAATTATCAAAATGGTCGCCTAGATAAGTCAAGTTAAATGATAATAAAAAGTTGAAGGCGGACCATTTACAAGAGCGGTAAGTGGCGGCTTATGCAAAGTGTTAGGTGCTTCATTGAACATAGTGATATTTATATGTTTAAGTGGTAGGTTAGGTTTTTATAAGTCTTATTTTTAAATTAAAAGGAATCGTTATGTCTTGGGCAGCAGTAGGTGGAGTAGTAGTTGTATTTATCATTATATTCATAGCAGTCTCATCTTCAAAAAAGAAAAAATAAGGCAGCTTTATTAATATAAAGAAACACCTAACAAGCACGTCAATTAGGACGCTCGTAAGTTCGCGTCTATTACACGAGCGTTATTCGCCTTTAAACATTGCTTGACTAGGTATGGCACTGCCGTATTGTGTGTTCTATGGTTTCTATAGAAACAAGCTTCTTTACAAAACTACTACCAGATTACTTATCGGACGATGAGTACCGTGGTTTT
>OBPT01000050.1_pt1 | contig 31909 bp, 27 predicted proteins | sample 1534671 | NCBI WGS metagenome assembly OBPT01 (sample SAMEA3275494, study PRJEB22092) | marine metagenome | biome: ENVO:00000447 marine biome; feature: ENVO:00002042 Surface water; material: ENVO:00002010 seawater | collected 2014-06-21T11:00:00+00 | depth 1 m | reverse complement strand
TAACCCTGCACCCGTAACCCATAACCCATAACCCATAACCCTTAACCCTTAACCCCTAATCATTTAACAATGAGGAGTCACAGACGATGTCCGTTTACATCATTGCTCGATTTAAAATCCATGATCGTAGTGAATACGATCGCTACTCCGCGGGCTTCCCAGCGGTCTTCCAACAGTTCGATGGCACGATGCTGAGTATTGATGAGGAGCCCACAGTCTTGGCGGGGGAATGGGACGATACGCGATCGGTCATTATTGAGTTCCCGTCAAAAGAGTCGGCGTTAACTTGGATGAACTCGGATGAGTATCAGGCCATCGCGAAACATCGTAATGCCGGTAGCACCGTCAACTCGATACTCGTAAAAGGGTTGGCGGGTTAGCAGCAGCTCAGCGTGGGTCCCATGATCAGCAGGTGCAACGACTCACGCGCTCCCAACTCGTTAGGCTTCTAGTGCTGTTGCGCCTGATCTAACTCTGATGGGTGCGGCATTGCTCTAGAGGTCCAAACGTAGCATAGCGCCGCAATCACGGCCGCCGCGCCACAGACGCTCATCAGCGAGTAGTTTAAGGATTTGACGCCGTAGGTGGGCGCCAACAGGTCGCTGAATAAGCCGACGAGCAATGGACCGAGCGCCAAACCCACCATGGTGGTCACTAACAAGACAAATGACATGCCCAGCGCCCGCTCTCCAGAGCCCAATGAGGATTGCAACATCGAGAGGCTCGCGCCCTGCGGGACCATGAACAGCGCATAGGTCAATGCGAAAAACCCCAGGAACGCCGAGAGGCTATCGGCAGACAAAGAAAACCAAAACGTCGTCACGGAACTGAGGATAAAAATAGCCGGGATCCATGCACACCAGCGTGCATCGCGCTTGACCATGTAATCGGTGAGGTAACCGCCAATGAGTGGCCCGGGTATTCCGCCAAGGATATAAGTTCCACCCAAATACAGGCCCACCATACCCATCGATACCTCGAAGTTACGCAGCATAATCGGCGCCAACCAAAGCGCCATCGCGTAACCCACCATTGTCAGCATGGCAAAGGAGAAACTCACGCGCACATACACCTTATTACTGGCTAAGGAGTTTAACGTGCGCTTGATATCGATAGCCTGTTTGCTCTCGTCAGTCCCCGAATCGTAGCGACCGCGGGGGGGCTCTTTCACGGTGTAATATAAAATCACGCCGAGCAAAATCCCGGGGATGCCCAGCGCCAAAAAAGTCATGCGCCAACCCAGCCACTCACCGAGCAAGCCGCCTACGATCAACCCGCCACCGGTACCCAGCACCGAGCCGGTCACGTAGACGCCCATAGCGCGGGCACGCTCACTGGGCTTGAAATAATCAGCGATGATCGAATAGCTAGGCGGGCTGCCGCCGGCTTCGCCAATACCCACTCCGAGTCGCGCTAAAAACAGACTGACAAAACCGGTCGCCGCACCGCATAAGGCGGTCATACCACTCCAAATGATCAAAGCAGCCGCTAAGATATTTTTCCGATTAGAGATATCTGCCCAACGTGCAATGGGGATACTCATCAAGGCATAAAATAACGCGAAGGCTAACCCCGCGAGCACACCCAGCTGGGTGTCTGTGAACGTGAACTCGGCCTTAATATCTTCCAATAAGATCGACAGTATCAGCCGATCCATAATGTTGATCATGGACACGACGGTCAGCATGACGAGCACGTAGTAGCGATAATAATGTGTCATGAATGCGCTCGCCTTTATGGCTTTGTGCTGTCCGCTGATAGCCGGAGATATGAAGTCACTTTTGGCTGAGCTCATTAACCGCCAAAGCCTTTATGTGGCTCAAACTAACAGATTACGAGTCGCCTCACAGCCGGGGAGTGAAAAACGTCCTGCCGGTATCGACGCCTTGCGCAACACTGCAAACCTTCCCTTGAATACATTGCCACTCGTGCTGGCCTGGCGCAGACCGATCAACTCGCTCACCCGCGTCACGGAGCGATAACGCAAACCACAGCGTCCCAATCAGCCGCGTGCTATCAGCTGCGTACTAGCGGGTGCTCGCACTTCACAAGTCGCGATGGAGTTGGGGGCGCCGGTTCAAAATGATTTTGGGAGGTCCAGGACATGCGTCGCCACATGACTGAGGATTAAGTTGGTGCTGATGGGTGCGACTTGATACAGACGGGTCTCACGAAATTTTCTCTCGATGTCGTATTCCTCGGCAAAGCCAAAACCACCATGGGTTTGCACGCAAACATCGGCCGCCTTCCAGCTTGCTTCTGAGGCCAGCATTTTTGCCATATTGGCTTCCGAACCGCAGGGTAATTCGCTATCAAACAATTGGGCGGCCTTATCCACCATACCAGCGGCGGCCTCGATCTCGATATAGGCCCTCGCTATCGGAAACTGAACCCCTTGGTTCTGTCCGATGGGTCGGTCAAAGACCACGCGATCTTTAGCGTAGGCGGTCGCGCGATCGACAAAGAAGCGGCCGTCGCCGATGCACTCACTGGCAATCAGAACGCGTTCCGCGTTCATGCCATCGAGTATGTATTTAAAGCCCTCGCCCTCCGTACCAATCAAATTTTCGACGGGCACACGGAGTTCATCAAAGAACAATTCGGTCGTGCCATGATTCAGCATGGTCCGAATAGGACGAATAGTGAGCCCGTTCCCCACTGCGTCACGCATATCAACCAGCAACACGCTGATGCCCTTTGAGGGCCGCGCAGCGTCCTCCCGTTTTTCGGTGCGCACCAACAAGACCATTAGGTCGCTGTGTTCCGCTCGACTGGTCCAGATTTTTTGTCCCGATACCACATAGTGATCGCCCTCTTTGCGCGCAAAAGTACTAATGCGAGTGGTATCGGTACCGCTGGTGGGTTCGGTGACCCCAAAGGCCTGCAACCGCAAATCGCCCTTTGCGATCTGCGGCAGGTATAGCTGCTTCTGCTCGAGGCTGCCGTGTTTGAGTATCGTGCCCATGGTGTACATCTGGGCATGACAAGCCCCGCCGTTACAGCCCGATCGATGGATCTCTTCGAGTACGGCTGCCGCTGCGGTGAGCCCCAGCCCGGAACCACCGTATTCCTCGGGTATCAGTACCGATAAAAAACCACTCTCGGTCAGCGCCGTGACGAATTCGGTGGGGTAGGTCCTGGTGCGGTCCAGCGCTTGCCAATACTCGCCGGGAAAGTTGCCACAGAGGCGACGTACAGCGTCGCGAATCTCGGGATACGATTGATCAGATAATTCAGTGGCCATTGTTTCCTACTCGCACTCTTGCTTAACCCAAACCAAAAAGAAAACCGCCCGCCCGCACCTGAGGCGATCGCAACGATTTCGCAAGGACCCTTATTCATCTTGGGCCGCCATCCGTTCATCTTCGCTCACTCAAGGCCGCCCTGCCATGCTTTCAATGGGCCATCAGACAGACTCAACCGAACAAAGTGGGCGCCACTTTCGAGTGACCAGTGTAGCGCGCTCGCAGAGGGTGCCGCGCCGCCCAGCTGTTAGTCACCCTAACTCCGGCCACACTAACATCCAGGACAGTTACTGCACCAAGGCGTCTCAACCCTCCCGGCCCAACTTTGCGCTATCGAGAACAGCCCCATCAAACCGGCCAACTGATGCCGCTGCATCACCAGCAATCGCCGATGCCCCATCCGACAGCCTCATGCCAACCATCGTTTGGATCAACACCGTTGTGGCTTTGCGGTCCGTGAGAACCACTGCATCAAACGACCGGGTTAGCGTGAATCTGTTTGCGCGAGTCCACCCAACGCGACCATCGCCCGCGCGGCGTCCACCACCGGCACAAAGATATGGTCATGGTAATAGCCCGCTATGACGTTCGCGCTGATACCTTGCTGAGTTAAGGCGGCGGAAAAGGCAGCGGTCAGGCCGACTGCACTGAGGCTCGAGTGAACCCTCAACGTAATGCGCTGAAGAATATCGTCATAGGCGATATGATTTTCATCGGCGATTGATCGACGGATGACCAGTGTTAGCCCCTCCGTTTCTGCAACGCTAGCAATTGGATGCCAGTCGGTATAATCACCGTAGTCCGCCGAGAGGGAGACGAACACGTAGTGCTCCTCGTCGAGCACGGGATCAGCGGCGCGCAGCAGATAGTCAAGGTCCGTGTGGCCGCTCATCCGCTCAATGATCGCGTCGAATCAGGTTGCGTCTTGGCCCGCCGGGCACCGGCACGGCTAGATCACACCACACCCTGTCCTTCAACGCGTCGCTTCCACCACGTAAGTTGCCAATGCGTCGATCTCATTAGCACTGAGCTGCGCACCATAGGCCGGCATTGCCCCCACACCCTGCGTAATGGCACCGCGGACTTGATCGAGATTCGGCGCCAGCGTATTCAGATTCGGACCCACCACACCCCGAGCGTTGGCATCGGCCAAACTGTGGCAGATGCCACACCCAGGCTGCGCTTGTTGCACAAAGAGCTGCTTACCGGCGAGCGCCTTATCGGAAAGAGCAAGACTGGGAGCCACCTCTTGGGTTGCAGCTGTGGCTACCGAAGCAGTCACCACGCGCGCCTCGTGCGGCTGCTCTGGTAGCGCTGCCATGGCGGTAACACTCAGCGCGTGATCCCTCCAGCCGTTGTGCCCATAACCTCGATGATTGGGCTCAGCCGCCTGCGGCTGCCGGTCACCCAGCGCATCGGTCGCACGGCTAACAAACTGATGCTCACCCACAGGAATAGTGGTATTGAGCTGGAACGTGCGCCAGGCATTAGGGCCCAGATCGGGTCCCACTAACTCGGCGGGCTGCCATGTCTGCCCGTTGTCTGCCGAAAGTTCGACAGCGCTGATGCCGCGCTCGCCCGCAAAGGCGACGCCGTAAAGCGTATTGGGTCCTGCCAATACCGGTGTATTGTCTGCCCCCGGACCGTTCAGCCAGGACTTAACGGGCATACGCCACATAGAAGGATGTTGAGGCCCGCCCGACTCCCCCTCTGGCCGAAAGCGATAACCCGACTGCTGGATCTTGGCTGTCGACTCGGTCTGTGTCGCCGCCAGCTGGCGCACCCATTTGACATTGTTGACGCCGAAATAACCGGGGACCACCAACCGAAGTGGACCACCATGAACCGCTGATAACGGCGCGCCATTCATTTCCCAGACCAACAAACAATCCTTCAGGCCCTTCTCTAACGGCACAGAGCGTTCGACCACCACCGTCTCTTTATCGATCCCCTCTGGCAAGGTCTCACCGCCGGTCGCAGTGAGATACGACAATCCGGCTTTCACACCCCCAAAGCGCTCAAAAACATCGGCCACCGACACACCGGTCCACAGTGCACAGCCAGCGGCACCCACTGACCACTGAGAACCCGAAGGGTTATGGGGAAAAAAGTCCCTGCCATTGCCTGAGCATTGAAGCACCGTGGCGACAACGTGTGTCTTCATCCTTTTAAGATCTGCCAGAGTCAACTGCCCTTCGCGCTCACATCCGGAGACTTCAAAGACCCAATCGTCTCCCGCACTCGTCTCAGACTCCGAGGGCATGGGCAAGTTATTGCGCACAAAAAAGTGAGATGCCGGTGTAATGGGACTGAAACCAAACTGACTGCGTCGCGTCTCCAATGCCCACGGCAAGTCATTGTGCAGCACAAAGGTGTCGATGGTTTTGTGCGCAGGCATGCTGCGTGCGGCACTGCCAAAGACCAAGTGATTACTCGCTAAGGCAACACCAGTGGCCAACGCTTTGAGTAAAAATCGACGCGATTCAGAGTGCATAAACTATTCCCTACCCATTGTCTCGGTCATCGTAGCGACTGCAATGGCATTTTGGGAGCGAAAGATCGTGCAAAAAACGACAGGTGCGTTACCCGAAACGCTGCACCTCAGATAAGCCTTAGGTTGAGAACGAAACGTTGCGCTCGCTTTTTCAGTGCCTCTATTTTGTTGCCGTCGCCATCGACATAACGATCAGCCTCATAGAGTGCACTATATTGCGCGTAGAAAAAACCGGGCGAAGGGGGGACCACAAGGTCCCGAACACCCACCACACCCGGCGCATAATGACCCATGGTCCGAGAGTGAGACAATTCGCTGGTTACCAACGTTGTGACGGCCAATGCGGTCGCGATTGTCATCAATCTAGTCATTGGGGTGTCCCTAGCATGATGAGTGGTACGGCTCACGACCTCAGTATTACTTTGGAAAGACAAAAATAATGTTAAGCCGAACGCCCCAGCCCTCAGGTCCAAACTCACTCGACTCAGCCCAGTAGCGTAAACCACCACCCACCTGCATGATCTGATTGCCCACTTTCATTAGCTGATTAGCGCCGAAGTTGATGGGCACCGACCAGTCTTTCGTCTCCCAGTTGTAGGTCGATTCAGTATTGAGGTAATAGGTCAGCTTTTTAGGCGTGATGTAAGACACGAAGGGCTGCACAAAAGACGCGTTAATTTCTGTCTTGTCCTCTTTCGCAAACGACCAAATATGATTTGCGAGCGCGCCATAAGTCCAGGGCCCACTCTGCTTCAGCACTAGGCCTGTCGGACCAGCGGCCCAGGCCTCTGGCCCGAGCGACTCTTTGGTGGACGTTGGCAGGTTCAGCACCGGACCCACGCCCCAGATTAATCCCCCTGCGGTTGGCTTCTTGGGGGAGAAGAAAAGGCTCTGGACAATATCTCCCATACCGCTCTCACTGATACCCGGTAACGGCACATCAGACTGTTTAACAACCGGTATGATCGTCCGGGAAATCATATTCCAGTCATCGTTAAGAGAGATCGGAATAACGGGCTGGATATTGGTCCGCCAAACGGAACCTTTGTCGGTAGGGCCGTAGTTGTCGTCATAATTAATTTGTATGGGCACGCTGATCAGAGCGGCGACGGGATTGGACAGCTTCTGCGCGATCGCATCAGCAGCTGCAGCTTGCGCCGCTGCATCGGAGACCGGCGCGCCCTCGGTAGCGCTTTCATCACCACCCCCGGAAACGATCGTTTGCGAACTCTGCCCGTCCTGCTGTTGTGCGGTCGAAGCCGAAACTAACCCGACGAAAAGTAGCGCGCAGAGGGCACCATTTGTCACAACCGCCATGAAAGTTCGATCTATTCGTTGCATTGCTGTGTCTCCAAGACTTGGCATCCGGCGGTTGCGGCAAACAGAGCCGAAACACTGACCAGTTTGCGTAGCTTTATAAACTAGCGAGTGCTGTTAGCCAACATTTGTGGGTAATGTTGCCGCTTTTTGCACAAAAAAGAACGTAGGCTACTCGCAGGGCAGGAACGGGACCGATCAACCCGGCCTTCAGTCGCCGTTGCACTTCCTCTGGGTTAACGCGACCCCTGGGCATACTATTCTGGGTTACTCTCACCCCAATGCCCTCAAGGCCCGAGCGACTCTCCCTCATCATGCCCTGGATTAACGACCATTGGCTCGCCGTTGTCTTACTCACGGGCTACACCGCGGTCCTCTTCTATAACGCTTATTTAGGCAGTAAAGCCAGCCAAGGCATGTCGGGGTATTACGTCGGCAATCGGGAGATGAGCGGTGTGGTGGTGGGCATTTCTTTTTTCGCCACCTTTGCCTCAACCAATACGTATATAGGCCATGCAGGAAAGGGCTACGAATACGGTATCGCCTGGTTCAGTATGGCGATTCTGTTGGTGCTGTTCAGCTGGGCGTCTTGGCGCTGGATCGGGCCACCCCTGCGACGGTTTGCCGCCGAGTGGGACGCCCTGACCATTCCCGATTTTTTAGGGAGTCGCTACTTAGGCTCGGAGCGCCCCACTTCAAGGCATCCCTTGCTGCAGGGCTCGGCGGTGATTATCGTCTTTGCCAGCCTGCTCTACCTACTGGCTATTTTCAAAGGCGCCGGGCATCTGTTTCAAATGTTCCTTAATGTTCCCTACGAAACGGGTGTGGGTATCACGCTGGTGATTGTCGTGATGTATACCTCTATCGGAGGCTTTGTGTCAGTCGTCAGAACCGATGTGCTTCAAGGCATGCTCATGCTGCTGGGCAGCATGGTGATCTTTTATTTTGTGACCCGCGCCGCTGGGGGCGTTGGGGTGATTACTGAACTCCGATCACTCCCTGACAAAGCATTCTTATTTGAGCTCAATGGCGGCATCCCGTTCGCGGTGCTACTGGGCGTGTCACTCTCGGGCGCCCTGAAACTCTTGGCAGATCCGCGGCAGCTCTCGCGGTTTTATGCCTTGAAAGACGACGATGCGGTGCGTCGCGGCAAGTGGGTCGCAACCGGTGGCCTGACCATCGTGCTGGTTTGTCTGTTCCCCGTGGGAATCTACGCTCACGCCATACTGACCGATGTCACTGATACCGACTTAATCGTCCCCTTACTGGTGAATGATCCGGCTGTATTCCCGATATGGGCCACCGATTTTCTTATCGTGTCGATTCTTGCGGCTGCGATGTCGTCCATGGACAGCGTGTTGCTGGTGGCCGCCTCTACCCTGTATAAGAACCTCGTCGCGCCCTTTAGACAGCGCTCACGAGAACTGCGCTGGACACGCGCAGCGGTTGTCGGCTTTTCTCTTGTCGCCGCGCTGTTAGCGCTTAATCCACCGGGCGATATTGTGGAGATCACTATCTTTTCGGGCAGCCTTTACGCGGTCTGCTTTTTTCCTGCAGTGGTGTTCGGTCTGTATTGGCACAAAGGAACCCCCGCCGCAGTGCTGTGGTCGATGATCATCGGGGTCGGCACTCTGCTGGCTTGGATCGCCGCCGACCTGCGTCATACCCTACACGAAGTGTTCCCCGCGCTACTGCTGTCTGGCATGACTTACTGGGTGCTCTCCAGCAGGGCATCGGCGCCCTCACCACCTAATCGTGAAACGCCTCAACCAGACGCGCGCGAGTGGTAAAGGCGCTCACCCTGACAAAATTTTTCAGCCAGACAAAACGCAGTATCGGTCGCTCACACGAATTTAGGGCAGGGAAAAATGCGTTTAAAAAAGTGTTTTGAGCGCGGGTTTTGTCACTTTACCCATGGCATTGCGTGGCAGCGAATCCTGTAGCAGCAGTTTTTTGGGGATTTTATACGCGGAGAGTTTGCCGTCGCACCAGTCTTTCAGCGCGGCCAGCGTCAACTCGCCGCCGCTTTTCAGCACCACGACTGCCGCGACCGCCTCCCCCCAAGTACGATCCTCAATACCCAGCACCGCTACCTCAGCGATGGCCGGATGATCTAGTAATTTGTTCTCGATCTCTAAGGCCGAGAGTTTATAGCCGCCGGACTTAATAATATCGATCGAGGAGCGCCCCATGATGCGATAGTAACCTGCCTCCAGCACACCGATATCGCCGGTGCAAAACCAACCCTCGACAAAGCTCTTGGCAGTGGCCTCGGGGTTTTCCCAGTACTCGAGGAACACCGTCTGACCCTGAATACGGATTTCGCCCGACACGCCTTCTTCTTGTACGACATTGCCCGCCTCGTCAATTAAGCACACGTCGACACCGGGTAACGGTTGACCCACGTAACCCGCACGCCGATCACCCTCGTAAGGATTAGACAAGGCCATGCCGATTTCGGTCATACCGTAGCGCTCCAGTAGCGCTTGCCCGGTCAGCTGCTGCCACGTGTCAAACACGACGACCGGGCAGGCGGCAGAGCCCGATACATTGAGGCGCATGTTGGCAAACCCCTCAAAGACCGCCTCTGATTCGCTGGCCTCCATGGCTTCTAGGTGGTCAATGAGCTTGACGTAAATAGTGGGGACTGCCATGAAGAGCGAATAGGTATCGTTTGCCACCTGCTGACATAACGCATCCAGCGCCAACGTCGGCATCACATGGACTGTTGCGCCAGCCCATAGCGCACAACTCAGTACAGCGATGATGCCGTGCACATGGTGCAGCGGCAAAAAGAGGGGAATCACGTCGGTTGCCTGCCATTCCCAGGCGTCAACCAACGCGGTGATCTGAGCGGCAATATTGCCATGCGTCGTCACCACACCTTTGGGCTTACTGGTGGTGCCGCTGGTGAAAATAATCATGGCTTTTCGTTCGGGCGTCAGCGCTGGCAGCGCGCTTATCGTTCCCATGAGGTAATCATTCACCCCTAATACTTCAATCGATAGGCTGTCACACAGTGGCTGAATTTGAGTGCGATAGGGCTCGATCGAGACCACGCGGGTGACGCCCGTACTGCTGAGACAATGCGCCCACTCAGACTCTGTTGCCGCCACATTGAGCGGAATCGCAATGCCGCCAGCGCGCCAAATGCCGTGCAGCACCGTCACATAGTCAAGACCGGCAGGGACGAGAAAGGCGATGCGCGCTTCCGCAAGATCAACCGACTGGTCGAGCAAACCGCTCGCAAATTCGGCCGTGCGCTGCTCAACCTCAGCGTAAGTGAAAGACGCCTCGGCCTCGACTAAAGCAATATTATTAGGAAATTCAGTGTTAAGCGGCGACTGCATCAGGGTCACCCCCTCGGACAAGAACGCTCAGTTTAAAGCAAGCACTGTGGAGATTCTCTAACGATCTCATCAACCCAGAAACGCTAACAGCTCGGTACTTTCTCAGGCCCAATCGGTGTGTCAGCGTCGTCAAATACTCAAATCATCGAGATTGTAATCTTTGAGCGCTGCCCGCGCCGCGTCATTCCAACGATAGGTCTCACTCGACTCGGCAAAGGGCTGGTAACGGTAAGCTGTCTCGTTGGGGAATCGTTGCTGCCGCGCATCGATGCCATAGCCAATTGTTCGTGATCGGCGTGCCACAGTGGCTTCATCGAAGACCTGTGCATCACTGTGGACACCGCCCCCCATGACACCCAATACCGAAGAACGCTTATGAAACCCAAAGTTCACCGTGACACGTGGCTCAAAACCGCAGTTTGGGAACGAGCCATGCAATAACTGCCGATTACAGATGACGACATCACCGGGATTACAGATCAGGGGCAATGCCCCTTTCAGCCGCTCACTGCCCGATTCAGCAACGAGCGCTTTGATGTCGAGCTTACCTTGCTTGTGTGTTCCAGGCAGAACCCACACACCATTCACCGCAGTGCTGCCGTAGACCTGTGCCATGAAATTAAAACCATGGATGTCTTCTTCAAATTGGTCGCTGTCCCAATGCGTCACACCGTCTTGGTGCCAAGATACTGCGGCACCGATGCCGGGATCCTTAATGAATAAAGCCTCATTAAAGGGCGCAAAATCGGGTCCATTAATTTGCTCAGCCACCTGTAATAGTAAGGGGTGACCGTAGACACGCAGGCAGGCATCTGAAAACTGTAGCGATCCGAGCAACAGAAAAGGGGCTGCCGCAGGGGTATCACTCGCCGCCGCTGGCTCAAACATTTTAATTTCATGGCGACCATTAGCCAGGTCCGTCCCTCCCAATGGATCGCCTAGTGGCTTTGACCAGACCAGCGTCAAAGCCGAGTGATCGACTCCCAGTCCCGGCTCGCCCTGCGCATCAACTCGACTCTCCGGACCGGTGGGGAAACGTGCTCGCATGGCATCCAGATCAGCGCGAATGTCCTGCAGCTCAGCAGCGTCAATCACCCCTTCAAAAATATAAAATCCGTATCGAGAATAGGCCTCGCGTATGGCTGGATCTAGGTCACCGTGGCCATCAAAAATCAGCGGCCCGCGGTTAGCCAACGCCAAGGCTCGTTGCTCACCATCGAGCAAATACGCCTTCATCTCCTCGGCGTCGGCACCATAGTAAGCCGAACAGGCATCGATCGATTTTGCTACTTCAGTCATTTTTCACTGCTCTGGTCATTGGGGAAGATCCATGACGAATCGCCCAGATTCACGTTTTATGCGAGGACTCATCTTACCATTAAGCTGACGATTCATCCTGCCTCGCTAACCAATCGATGATCCGTCGATTGACCTCGTTGGGGCATTCTTGATGAAGAAAGTGACCGGCTCCCATCACCCGATGAAAGACCATCCCTTTTGGAAAATCCTCAGCCACCATCAAGCGCTCGAAAACCGCTGAGTCAATGCAGCCATCCCGCTCTCCCGACAGCGCGAGAGTAGGAGTGGGCACTGCATAATAGGCCTCCTCCTGAGACATCGTGAGCGCTTTCAGTGACAGCGCGGCTCGGTAGTACTGTAGCGAGGCAGACTTAACACCGGCTTGAGAGAGTGTGTCGATAACCTCGTCTAAAACACCCGATTCCGGTTGCCAATCCGGGCTCCACGCCGCCCACAAGCTGCGAATAAACGCAAAGTGATTGCGCCCTACCACCCAGTCCGAAATCCAAGGCACATTGAAGAAACCCATATACCAAGAAAGCCGCAACTGCTTGCCAATGCGCAACCCATCACGGGCAAACCGCCCGGCGTGAGGAACCGCCAACGTCGTCAAACTGATGAGCCGATTAGGTGCCGCTGCTGCCACCTGATAGGCCACCGCTGCCCCCCAATCGTGTCCGATCAGATGGATCGGGTTGTGGCCCAGCGCATCGATGACCGCCACAATATCAGTGACAATGGCCTCCACTGAGTAATTTTGGTCTGGCGGAATCGAGCCGGTCTCATAGCCACGCAATGTCAGCGCGATGGCACGATATCCGGCATTGGCGAGCGCCGGTAACTGGTGCCGAAAGGTGCTGGCGTTGTCTGGAAAGCCATGCAGGCACAATACCGTCGGTCCCTCGCCCATTGCTTGAGCCGAGAACGTGAGGGGACCGTGCTCAAACGACAGTCGCTCCAATTCAAAACGTGACGCCATATTGGAAACCCCCTGTGTGTTGCTCGCAAGTCTCAACTAAGCGCGTCATACTTTCAATTTTTGCGGGGGAAGTTCATGGCCACCACGATTTGGCACAACCCACGATGCTCAAAGTCGCGACAGACACTGGCCTTACTCGAAGAGCAGGGTATCGACCCTCTCGTTAGGCGCTACCTAGAAGATGCGCCTTCTAAGGCAGAGTTAGTCGAGGTGATCAATCAGCTCGGTATCACTCCGTGGGAATTACTGCGACGCACAGAGGCGATATTTAAAACCTTAGGGCTGAGCAAAAACAGTCCTGATGGCGAGCTCATCGCCGCCCTGCAGCAGCATCCCATCTTAATTGAACGACCGATCGTCATTCATGGTAACGCCGCAGCGATGGGCCGTCCCCCTGAACAGGTCCTGTCATTGTTCAAGTGAGGGCGGTCCGCACCACCCAGGAACATCATCTTAACGCTGGATCTTTGCCCGCTTGTCCACACACATCACTGGCAACGCGCTGGGCAAAAATGAAGTCACCGAGGGCGGTTTGTTGCTCATTGAGTGCCATTTTGCACTGACTGGCCTCATCATTGTTGCGCGACAGACAGTGGTTCAGGGCATCGAAATAGTGGCGCAGTGAACCATAGTGACGCTTGGCCTGATCCCGAGCGGCATCGCACTCGGCCGCGGAGTCATCGGCGGCGAGCGTATGCGCACCGAGGAACATCGCCACCAAAAAGAGAAGTTGTTTCATAATCACCACCACACCTGCCTTGATTGTCTGTGCCTCAGGGTCCATCCCCATTAAGGAGTGCCTGTGCTCCAGTGCCCCCTGTCCATTACCCGAAGTCCGTTGCCCGAAGTCCATTGGGCACAGGCAACTGCACCTTTTGCATATCGCATATCGCGTATCACATAGCACATAGCACATAGCACATATCATATATCGCTTATCGCATATCGCATTAATCAATACAGGGTGCACAGTGACCCGATCGTCACACCCCAACCGCTGACGGCGCGGCTACCACGCGTCTACCTTCAATCGTGTAATCACAACGCAAAACGCCTGTATTTTATGGACAGAGATCCGGATCGAGGGTTAAGTCTTCATCCAGTTGCACGCCAAACGTATTGAGCATCATTGACACCTGCGTGTACTGAGCGACCGTCATCACTAAATCCATCCGCTGCTTCTCTGACAACGCTGACAGCCGATGCCAATTCTCGTCAGAAATAAACGCATCCCGGGTCAAGTCGTCAGTGGCTCGCAGCAGCGCTTGGTCGCCCTCACTCCATCCTTCACCCTGCGGCCCCCGCTTGATGCGCGATATTTCCTCCTCCGTCAAACCACAGTCCAGCCCAATGCGAACATGCTGGGCCCACTCATAACCCGACTGCCAATTAAACCCGGTCCGCAATATCACCAGCTCTCGATCACGAGGCGACAACGCATTGGCGTCCGATAAAATATAGCCCCCCCAGACCATAAATCGCTTGTACGCCTTGGGCGCGCGCGCCAGCGTACGGAATATATTTAATAAAGGGATCCCGCTGAATCGAGGGCCCAGCAAATCCAGCATCTCTGGCGTCAGTTCCTGCTCATCAAGCGGTGCCACTCTTGGCGTGTTCATTCTCATCTGAATCTCCTTTTACATGACACTGACATCTGCGACCTGCAGGGCATGCGCTCACCCTTGGATCAATCACTCATCCTGTTCGCAAAGCCTACCTGACATCACCGTGTCGCGGACATGCGATAATTCGACCGACAGGCGTAATACACGCGTCAAGCATCACGCCACACAAAATATTAGCGTAGGAGATCGACCATAGACCCTCTCAGTCAAGCCGCCATCGGCGCTGCGGCCGCCCAATCGTTTCAAGGTGCGCGCAAAGTCCGTTATGCACTGTGTATTGGCGCTTTGGCTGGCATGGCGCCTGACCTCGATGTACTGATTCGCTCTGACCATGACCCGTTGTTATTTCTCGAATACCACCGACAGTTCACCCATTCACTTTTTTTCATCCCGGTGGGCGCGCTGATATGCGCCCTAGCGTTTTACCCTGTTACGCGCCGCGCACTGTCGTTTCGAGAGACCTGGATATTGTCTGCGCTGGGCTATGCCACCCATGGCTTACTGGATGCTTGCACAACCTATGGCACATTACTGTTGTGGCCTTTCAGTCAGGAGCGATTTGCTTGGCATAACGTCTCGGTGATTGATCCGCTACTGACGCTGCCACTGCTCGTGCTGATCCTACTGGCTGCGGTCAAGCGGCGACCTCGCTTTGCGATGTTGGGGTTGAGCTGGGCAGTGTCTTACCTGTTGGTGGGGGTTTTACAGCACCATCGAGCACTATCGGTCGCTGAGGAGTTGGTGGTTGCACGGGGGCACGCGCCCTCCAGGCTAGAAGTGAAGCCGAGCTTTGCCAATGTGTTGGTATGGAAATCGATTTACGAGTTCAATGGTGATTACCATGTCGATGCCATCCGAGTCGGATGGGAAGAACGGATCTACCCAGGAGGTAGGATCGAAAAGCTCGATCTTTCTCGGCACTTCCCGTGGCTGTCGCCCTCGACACAACAAGCGCGCGACGTCGCCCGTTTTCGGTGGTTTTCCGATGACTGGCTAGCGATCGATTCAAGTGATGCGTCGGTGATTGTGGATGCGCGATTTTCCCAGCTACCCCAATCCACTGAAGGATTATGGGGCATTGGTCTCGATGAAAAACGCGGAGATGAAGAGCCGATTGCATGGATCACCAATCGGCAAACCTCATCTGAGGATCTTGCCGTTTTTTACGCGTTATTAGCTGGAGGGGACCTCAACACAACGCCCTCGCGGCAAGCAGTTGAGTAAATGCGTCGCCGAGACGTCCAAAGAACACCCGAACGATTCGGCACCAGCGATGATAGACAACTGATGCAGATAGCGTTACTACTGGAGTTTGCTAAGGTAAGCCGCGGCAATTGATGCGCGGTTAATCGTCCCTTTTTTCGGTCATTGCTACCGGACTCACTGATTCTTCTCTTAGGAAAGTCGTTGATCACACAACCCACCCACATCAGTGACAGCAGCCTCTGCGAGGCCATTACGAGTGGTGCCCTGTCGTATTATGTCCAACCGATAGTCGATATCCAAAACCAACGCCTGATTGCTGCCGAAATACTCACAAGATGGTATGACGCTAGCGGCACGCTGGTGCCCATCAACGATTATTTGCCCCGCCTGTGTGCGCTCGAATGGACAGCGCCTTACTGCGACCAATTGGGCGCCCAAAGGATGCAGATCGGGCAGGCTTTATGGCGTCAGTTGGCGATTCCTATCCACTTTAATGTCGTCGCCGAGTCACTGCTGATTGAAGAACGCTTCGACCAGCTCACGCGCCATTTACGCGATAGCACCGTGCCGTTATCGGCATTGGTGATCGAGCTGTCTGAAATGAACCTGCTCTCAGCAGACCTGAACGCACTCGAAGAAATCGCAGAGCGACTAGCCACGCTCGCCTCATCAGCCCCTGGCATCACGATCGCGCTGGATGATTTTGGTATTGCGCTGAGTAATCTGGATCGTTTGCGCTGCTGGCCAATTGGCTGCATCAAGTTTGATCGGCGTTTCGTTCAGGGCGTCGAGAACAACACCAAAACACAGCTTATTTTACGCAATATGCGGCAATTAGCCGATGATCTGGGGGTAGCTGTCATCGCAGAAGGCATCGAGAACGCCGCTGAAGAAAAGGCACTCAACGATCTCGGTATCCTCTATCATCAAGGTTTTTTTAGAGGCGCACCGATGCCTCTGCTAGAATTTCAAGCTCACTTCCCCAATGTAGATGAGGGTTTCTAAATGCGTGGCAAGTTCAACTCCATTATCGAAACAATCGGCGACACCCCCATTGTCAGAATTAACCGACTGGCTCCTGAAGGGGTGACCATGTGGGCCAAGTTGGAGGCCTTTAATCCGCTGGGATCGGTCAAAGACCGCCTGGCGATGGGCATTATCGAGGCTGCCGAGCAAAGCGGCGAACTGTCCCCTGGGCAGACCGTGGTCGAAGCTACCTCAGGTAATACCGGCATTGGACTGGCGATGGTCTGTGCCGCCAAGGGCTACCCTTTTGTCTCCATCATGGTCGAGACGTTTTCGGTAGAGCGACGCAAACTCATGCGTTTTTTGGGCGCGAAGGTCATTCTGACGCCCAAGGCGGACAAAGGCATGGGCATGGTGACCAAAGCCCGTGAGCTCGCCGAAACGAACGGGTGGTTTATGGCACGACAATTCGAGAATCCGGCTAACGCCAACATTCATGAAAACACCACTGCCAGAGAAATCATGAGTGCCTTCGAAGGCGAACGTCTCGATTACTTTGTCTCCGGCTATGGGACCGGCGGCACATTGACCGGTATTGCCCGCGTTTTAAGAGCAGAGCGACCCGAGACGCAAATTATCACGACAGAACCCGATACCGCCGCCCTCCTGGCTGACGGTCGAGCTCAAGACCGCCGCGAAGATGGCTCCGCCAGCGGCAGTCATCCCGCCTGGTCACCCCATATGATTCAAGGGTGGACGCCTGACTTTATCCCACTGGTGGCACAAGAATCAGTCGACAAAGGATTTATCGATGCGGTCATTCCTGTTTCGGCAGAAACCTCTTTCGCGACCGCACAAGCGCTGGCGATGCAAGAGGGTATCTTTTGCGGCATCTCTTGCGGCGCCACGTTTGCAGCCGCATTAGAAATCGCCAAACAAGCCGAACCCGGTTCAACGATCTTGTGTACGCTCCCCGATACCGGAGAACGATATCTCTCTACCCCAATGTTCAGTCATATCGAGGCCGAGATGACCGCTGAGGAGTGGGAGATTGCGCGATCCACGCCCACAGCTGTGTTGACGTCTCCTGACTGACGAACAAGGGCAGAGCCCGAGTGCTTACCCGCGACCCTCTCTTCCAAAACACGGTGGATTTATGCGGGGCGGTCAACCCCCGCGTTGCCCGCCTTGAGCCCTGTTGCGTCATTGATCCCGCATCGTCATCATCCCTCCAGGGGCCTCGCTAGCAACACTGACAAGCACACGGTCGCGGCGTATCAAAGGGGACAGTGCCACCGCCCCTCCATGATAAAAAAGGGTTATGCGGCAGGCGAGGAAAACTGATCTGTTTTAACGCCTGACCGTATCGTTACCAGTCCTCTTACCCGAGCAATCACTATGATGAAGCAAAGTCTATTGCTGATGAGCCTTGTTGCCATCACAACGTTGACCCTGAGCCCCATGGCGAGCGCCATCGAGGAACCCCGGTACGAGGTGATTACCGCTTGGGAAGAGCACAGCATTGAGCTGCGCAGCTATGCGCCAAGACTATTGGCCGTTACAACCATGACGCAAGGGCAGAACAACGGGTTCCGAGTTCTCGCCGGCTACATATTTGGTGGTAACACTAGCGACCAGAAAATTGCGATGACGGCACCCGTTCAGCGCAGCATGGACGACTCTGCCGAGATGGCGTTTATGATGCCCGCTGAATACAGCCTGTCAGATTTGCCAACGCCGGAAGATGATCGCGTTTCTTTTCGGGAGGCTCCCGGCTACACGGCCGCCGTGATTCAATTCAGTGGATGGGCTGACATGGAAAAAGCTGAGGCGAATTGGCAGGTGTTGCAGGCATTTTTAACTGAGCGGGACATCGCCATCACGGGTGAGCCGTCGCTCAATCAGTATAACCCGCCCTGGACATTGCCCTTTATGCGCCGCAACGAGATCATCGTGCCCATCTCCGGCGCTGAGTCCGCCTGATAACGCTGGGCTGATCACTCTTGTTTCAGACCGCCACCAGCGCTGTCAGCGCACTGGCTAGAAGCGCCAAGACGGCTCAAGTGACACTTACCGACCATAGCCCCTATACTCCTACGCTGTTGATTTAGCGTGGCGATTCGATGACGGACAAGACACCCAAAGACATTAACCTCAGTGATCCGCAGCATATAGAGTGCCCCTATCAAGCCTACCAAGCCCTGCACCAAACAGGTGGAGTTGGAAGAGACCCCGATATTGGCGTGGTTGTCGCGGGCTACGACACGCTGGCGGCTCTCGCCAGAAATACAGAGGTCTATTCGTCGAGCATCACAGAGGATGGTCATGGACCCCGTCATATGGGGATCAATCCTGAACCCGTTCAAGACGATGTGGAGGAAATCCTGTCTCACGCTCACCCGATTGTGAACGCCTTGTTTACCGCTGACCCCCCCGTGCATACGCGACACCGGAAACTGATCGCAAAAGCGCTCAGCCCTCGCAGTGTGAGGGCATTGGAACCCCAAATACGAGCCATCACGAATGATTTGATCGACGCGTTCATCACACGTGGATCGGTCGATTTACTGCCTGAATTTGCGGTGCCACTGCCTGTCACGGTCATCGCCGATATCTTGGGTGTGGACCGTGCCGACATCTGGACCTTCAAGCATTGGGGTGACCTGATGATCTCAGGCAATATCGACATGCTTAGCCATGAGCGTCGACGCGAGGTCGCCAAGGCGGTTGTCGAATTGCATGAGTACTTTGTGCCAAGAATTGAAGAGCGTCGACAAAATCCCACTGATGATCTGCTGAGCATCATGATTAACACTGAAGTGGATGGCGAACCGCCGCTGACGACAGCCGAGTTGCTGCCCATCATCGACCAGATTCTCCTAGCGGGCCACGAAACCACCACTAACCTCATCGCCAACGCGATGTTGGTGTTGTTGAATGATCCCGATTTAATGCGTCGGCTGCGGGACAACCCATCAGATATCCCCGCCATGGTTGAGGAGGCGCTCCGCTGGGATCCGCCGATTCAATGCACTTTTAGACGCGCCACGCGCGGCGATACGCTCGAGGGAGAGGATGTCGCCGAGGGCGACATGGTCGTCCCGCTTTGGGCGGGCGCCAACTGGGACCCCGCTGTGTTCGCCCATCCGGAACGGTTTGATATCGATCGATCTATGGCCAAACCGCATATGGGTTTTGGCTTTGGTCCCCATTTCTGTGCCGGTGCAGAACTCGCACGTATTGAGACGCGCATTGCCTTTGAGGAACTGTTAGGCCGTTTGGGAGAGATCACGTTAAACGAAGACGAGAGTGACCTGTCTCACTTGCCGAGCTTCGCCTCTCACGGGTATCGGCGCGTCTCACTCAATTTTGTAGCTCGATAGCGCAGTTATCAGAAGACAAATCGCACCGGTGAATTAGCTGGCCGCAATAATTTGCGCCCTGTGTGAGACTTTTTCAGCGTGGTCGGCTATTTCACCAATGTTCGACAACAGCTGATACAAAAAGATAGCGTCCACAGGCGAGATATCGTCTTCGTGAGCTCTTAATTTCACCCTCAACTTACTTTGCATTTCATCAGACCGCCGTTCGATTTTTTCAACCAGCGCACACTTGCTCACGATCGCTTTGGCTTGCCGCGAACCAAACGCCGTTCGGGAGAGCTCTCGGGTTGCCGAGACCACCTCTACCGCTTTTGCGGACGCATCGATAACCGTCTCGATAAATTTGAATAAAGACTTTTCAAGGTTTTGTGGGAATGCCAGGTTGCGCCCCAACGATAACCCGGCGATGTCTTTCGTTTCGTTCGCCATTTTATCTTGGACCCGCACGAGCTCGAGTAAGTCCGTGCGCGACACCGACATCCATAACCCTCTCGGCAAATTTTTTCTCACGTCCATTTTGATATCGTCGGCAATGCCCTCCAACCTAGAGATCTCTGACTGCAGCTTTTCTGCCTTATCCCAATCACCCGCCTGCGCGGCTTCAAAATAAGAAATCAATTTTTTGACACAGTCGAGACACGTCTCAGCGTGTCGCTCCATTACCGCTAATGGGGAACTGCTTAATACTTCTGATAAGGCAGGTTGAACAGCCATCTTGAGGCACTCCTTTTAATCTCAGATACGCTCACGCACACAATTGGGATTGTCTCAGTGTGCGTCGCGCGCTTTGAACACCGTCCGCATTGGTACTATCAACCGAAAGCGGCAGATAACGCATAGAAAAACACCACCGCCAGACCCGCACCCGCAGGCAGGGTCACCACCCAGGAAGTAATAATGGCGCCTATGGTTGGCAAGTGTAGTGCCTCGACACCTCTGGCGAGACCAACACCGAGTACTGCACCGACTAAAGTATGGGTGGTCGAAATAGGCAAGCCTGTGGCCGAGGCTAACACGACCGTAGAGGCTGCCGCGAGTTCGGCTGCAAAACCACGACTTGGCGTCAGCTCAGTGATTTTTCGACCAATGGTTTGAATCACTCGCCAACCGTAGGTGGCAAGACCCACCACAATACCGGCAGCACCAATGCCCAGTACCCACCAAGGCATCACCGATTTAGCACCAATGATACCACCTGATTGCACCGTACTGACCACAGCGGCTAATGGCCCCACCGCATTGGCGACGTCGTTTGAGCCGTGTGCAAACGCCATTGCGCAGGCGGTAAAAATCATCAAGATGCCAAACACCTTTTCGACGTTGTCGCCGGTGTTCATATCTCCTGACACTTTAATGCGACGCAGAAATAACGCCCCAATCAGCGCCACCACCAAACCAATCACGGCAGAAATCGCCATCGCATCAATAAATTTGGAACCCAAACCCAACTCTAAATCGATGCCAATATGCTTCAGTCCCTTCACCAGGGTGACCATGCTGATCATGAAGCCCACCATCCACATATAGATGGGGACGTACATGCGCGCGCGCTCGAAGGAGTCGTCATGATCTAAGATCAGATTTTTTACCGAAATAAACAAGGCAAATGACATCGAACCGGCGAGCAGCGGAGAGACAATCCAACTCGCTGCGATCGTGCCGACCTTCCCCCAAGCAACGGCATCGACCGAGATGCCTACCGCCGCAAAACCCACGATAGCACCAACGATCGAGTGAGTAGTCGATACAGGCCAACCGCGGATGCTGGCGATAAACAACCACGTTGCCGCCGCCAACAACGCCGATAACATCCCGAACACCAGCAGTTCGGGGGTGTCTGCGAGCATCGTAGGGTCAATAATGCCCTTGCGTATGGTGGAGGTCACTTCACCGCCAGCGAGGTAAGCGCCCGCGAATTCAAAAATCGCTGCGACCAGAATCGCTTGTTTCAGTGTCAGCGCACCGGATCCGACCGAGGTCCCCATGGCATTAGCGACGTCGTTAGCACCAATTCCCCAGGCCATGAAGAGACCGAAGACACAAGCCAGTGCCAATAAAGTGAAACCATGTGAAGCGATAATATCCATGCCAACGATTCCTGTTAATCCGCTTTTCCAGCATTACCCTACTTCAGGTAGATGACAAAATTATGAATGCCCTCTACCGGTTAACCATCGCCCCACTAGCGATGGTGATATCAGTCAATCTTTGCCTTGCTCCATACAGAGCCGACTCGCTAACAAAGCGGTTTTCCACCAGCAAGCTGCCAGCCCGCCCAGCGGGCCATGACGCTTTGCTTGGCCAGGAGGAATTTCAAAAGTGCAGGCCCGATTCTCCAGGCATCAGCAGCGCCAAACGTCAAAACGAGACATCCCATTGAACCCGGAATCGATTTTCTGAATGGGTCGACTCGAGCAGCCCATCATCCAAAGTCAAATGAGAGAAATCGACCGTGATTTTGTTGCTATGCCCTGAGAAAAACCAATTGGCTCCCAACGAAAACTCTTCTCTTTCGTTGTAAATGCTTCGCACCGCTTTATTCGGTTCGCTTACATAGGCATATCTGGCCGCTAGCTCAAGCGGCGCCGGAAATGCCTCAATCAAATTATGAAAGAAGTAACCCGTCTGCAGATAAAAACCGGTGAGATCGCTGTCTGTCCCCGCGACTCGATCATTCACAAACTTGCGATGCCACTCTTGCTGGATGGACAGGCCTCTGTATTTAAAGGCAAATTCTTGCACCGCTTGCTCGATTTTAAATTGGTCGTCTTCCGCCACTATCGGCTTAGCGAACCCATCGAGATTACCGCAACCGGAGGAGGACCAACGTGTGCACGGTCCCGTGTTGGTAAAGCCTGCCACCGCTAAGGAGCCGGTTGGGAGCTCCGTGTATTCGACGTCAGTCTGACGCCAAGCCAGATCGCGGCCGAGAAAGTTCCACTGTAACCGACCCATATACAAGTGATCAGTTGAGCTGTTTTTGGTGCCCCGACCCTCACCGTTAAACACACCAGCGTAGTAACGCATGTCTGCCAGCGTGCCATCAAATAATCGGCCTCGTAGCTGCACACCCACCTGTCTATCAACCGTAAAGATGCGATTCACAATGGAACGTTCAACAAACTGCTGCCGTCCTGACGAGTCGCTCCGCTCTCGGTTGAGATCAACCTTCCACTGCCCTAAGCGCACGCTCGCCCAGTCCCATTTTGTCAAATCAACACGCCAATCAATGACACGGGCGCTGGATGAGACCGCGTCGGCATCCACGTCACGAGCCGGCTGGAGGTCTAACTCGAAGTAATATTTAATCCAAGGCTGGAAACCGTGGCCACCAATTTTCATGCGCAGCCGGCGCTGCTCGAAGCTGGACCCACTCGCATCCTCATAATTAGCCACCTGACGAGGGTCAGATCCATAGGGATTGCTATAGCGAAACTGCGCTCGCCACTGAAGGTTGGTCTGCCAATTGCCGTCGCGCGTTTCCAGGCGAAAGCCCTTGGAGCCATAACTTGCTTTGACAGGAGAGTCAGAGACCATCGCGCTGGCGACCGCGGCATCAATGGCATCCTGAACACTTTGATCGAGCGCCGTCTCAGCTGCCAACTCGCTGTCTTGAGAACCAGGCGTGCTGGATTCGATAGCGCTCGGCTCAATCTGCTGACTCGCAACGCCCGCGAGCACCGCTTCGGTCGTTAATACTTCTGTTTCGGCCAGCTGCTCATATTGCGCCTGCGAAATGAGTCCATTGGCCAGCAAAATATCTAACAACGCTTTATCGGTGGCATGTGACCCTTGTGATAAGCAGAGCACAAACACACTAAAAAACCAGAAAAAACCCGTTGTTTTGAGCCGCAAGATCATAACTGCACCTTTTCGTTCAGGGTGAAGAGCACCTAAGTGGTGGTCATCGAAGACATGCCAGAATCCGATGATGCAGACTTTTCGTTGCAGTTCAGTGAACAAGATATTTCATTTTTATGACAATGCGGCTGAGGCTGAAGTGACAGCGGCATTGCCAGCACGGCACACAGCAGCGAATCACTCGCAAGCGGGTCGCTTGGCAGCCCTCAATTTGTCACTATTTGCAACGCAACTTCAGCAGAATTCTGTAAAATTTTGTTAACTGTGATCCTCAGGAGCCGCCCTTTCATGACCACGAATAAACGAACTCCCCGACTGCTGCGCTGCCTCAGTGGGGCCTTAATTTTGACCTTGGCACAGGCCGCGGCGGCGACCGAAGACACGCCAAAATGGTCGAATCAAGGGCTCTTGTATCTCTTGGCGCCAACACTGTCGGGAACGCAGGGTGTGGGCGAGCTGGAGCTCGACGTCGATATTGGTTCGAGTGACGTGTTCGATGCGATTGATAGCGGATTCCTAGGCATGTACCGCGGTGAAGGTGAGCGATGGGGAGTCCTCCTCGACGTGGTGTATATGGATCTAAAAGGCGGCACCGAGGATACGTTCGAGGCCTTTTCCGGTGATATGGAGTTAGAGCAAACGATTGCCATTGCTTCTGTCACTTGGCGCGTCAACGACTCACTCCAATTAACCGGCGGCGCGCTATACAGTGATATTGCCGCAACCTTATCGCTCTCTGGGCCCAACAACGAGCGTCAACTAACCGTCGGAGATGACTGGATTGATCCCGTAGTAGGGGTGCTTTTTGAAACGCCGATCAGCTCGGCTTGGGAGTTCACTGGCGCAGCCCAGGTTGGCGGTTTTGGAGTAGGATCTGACTTGGTGGTTGTACTCAGCGGTTCGCTCTCTTATCGCTTCAATCACTGGTCCAGTCTGTCACTCGGCTATCGATATCTCGACTTTGACTACGACGACGGTAGCGGACCTGACCGATTCAAATTCGATCTGAAAGAGCATGGCCCCTCCATTGGCTTTCGATTTGATTTTTGAACGCATGAGAGCACAGCATCTTGCATTAGCGCCACGCGTTCAAGCAAACCCCGCCGATAGCACCCGCTAAACATTGGCCAGCTAAACCCAGCAATGACCTTGCTGGCGCAAAAGCATCCATGCCAAAGATCTGATTCAGCGCAGTGTGCAGTATCGCGATAGCAAACGCTGCCGCCAATCCATATAACAGTGGACTTCGCAGGTAGGGACTCTTTCGGGTCACAAAATCGCAGGCCCACCAAGACATCACCAAGCTCACTGCCATGATCGGCAATAAACTGCTGCTCAAACCAATGAGGTCGTCCAGCGTGCTCCCAACGCGCTCGCTCAGCGTGATCTCAAGGCCCATTGATGAAACCGTATGCAAAATCATCTGCGTCCCAATCACTGACCCCACAAGGTAAGCCACTAATACGCCCAGGGTGTATGCTGTTACGCCGCGCATCTGCGATCCTGCTGATCATGAGTCAGCGCCTATAATAATCCACCGAATGCACTAACGCGTAATCTAGTTCATTCACCCGCTGAGGTAGTCATCATGCCCTTTTGCTGCACCATCGCTCGCGCGACGCTTCTCATTGCTATGCTTTTCACTGTGCCATTAGCGGCAGCGCCGTATCAAGTCGAGACGCTAGCGTCGGGGCTGGATCGTCCTTGGTCAGTAGCAGAGATGGACGATGGACACTTATTAATCTCCGAGAAGGGCGGTCGTCTGTTGATATTGGATAGCGCCGGCGCAGTGACACCGATAATGGGTATGCCCGCGATTTTTGATGCCAATCAAGGCGGATTACTGGAAGTGGTGCTGCATCCGCACTTTGACACCAACGACCTGATTTATGTGAGCTACGCCGGTGGAGATGACAAGGGGAACCGGACAACAGTGGCACGTGGGCTCCTGCGAAACAATCGCATAGAGGATTTTGAAGTGGTCCTTGAGGTGTCGCCCAACAAGGAGGGATCCTTCCATTACGGCGGGAAAATGGTCTTTCTACCTGATGAGACCTTAATCGTGAGCGTGGGCGAGGGATTTTCTTATCGGGAACACGCGCAAGACCTCTCTTGGGAGCTGGGTAAACTGCTCAGAATCAATGCAGACGGGTCGATACCAGCAGATAACCCGTTCCCCGATGAAGCACCTAGAGTCTACAGCTATGGACATCGAAACCCTCAGGGGCTCATCTTCGATGCGCAATCACAACGCATTTTGATGCATGAGCATGGCCCAAAAGGGGGCGATGAACTGAACGTGATCGAGGCAGGAAAAAATTATGGCTGGCCCGCGATCACCTATGGGGTGGATTACAGTGGTGCGGTGATCTCACCCTTCACTGAAGCCGACGGCATGGAGCAACCGATGACCTACTGGGTCCCTAGTATTGGCCCATCAGGCTTGGCCATCTATCGAGGCGATGATTTCCCAGACTGGGACGGCGACTTATTACTGGGCTCGTTGATTAATGGAGAAATCCGACGGCTGCAACTCGACGATAATGCCGTCATCGACGAGTCGCCGGTATTCCCTGAGGTAACCGGTCGTGTCCGTGACGTGCGCGTACTGAAAGACGGCAGCATTGTTGCCCTCACAGACGAGGGCAATGTCTTCCACATTGCTCAGTAACCTCTCAGCAATAGATCCGTCACCTCACGCCGAGCACAGCACAGTGGTCCGCGGCCACGTAGTCTCATCATTGACGACGAGGCAGGGTGATCGCCTACCTGTGCTCACACCAAACGGCACGAGCGGGCAGTGCACCCTTTTTGCGTGACGATACTTGCTAGACAAGGTTTGCCGGCCACTGCTCGCGTGAGCATCCTCCCTTCGGCGTCATCGCGGGGTGAACACTAGCGGAGTGACTTCCCATTAACGAGGAAGCAGTCCATCATCGGTGCGGTGGCGTGAAACAACTTGCAGCATGACGTCATTGAAAAACAGCACTATCGCCTAGCGCTCGAGGGGAGAACGATCACGTGACAACACAGCAAACGATGCTCGCCAGTGATCTCCGGGTCGTCGAGCGATGGCTGTCTGGTCAAGGCGCCAGTGTTGAGGACACATTGCAAGCAGCAGGGATACCCATGACCGCGCTGACCAAACCCCGTTCACGAATCCCCACGGCACAAGTCGGCGCACTGTTAACGCAACTTTCGTCCCAATACCCTGGCGAGAATATCGGGCTTGCGCTCGCTCAGCATCATCACATTATGGACACCCATGTGCTGGGTATTACGGCGATATCCTCGGAGACGGGGCTAGCCGCCTTGCAGCGGCTCTGCCGCTATCAAGCGCTCGTTTCCACCCACAGCCCACTGCAGATTATCGAGGAAGCAGACACCGTCACGATTGCTAAAAATGTGGTCTACGAGGGCATTGCAGAACACATCACTCAGGTTTTTCTATTCGCAGTTCTGCTCCACAGCATCCGCAACTTCACTGATTTTCCTGGCGACCCGATTAAGGTCTCCTTATACGGAGCTGACGAGGACCGCCTGTCGACCTATCGCAGCGTCTTTGGACCCCGGGTCAGCTTTTCTGCTCAACGCGGAGAACTGGTCCTACCTCGAAAATTACTGGTACAGCCCATTTCAACGAGCAACATTGATGTCCTCACCGCCAATGAGCCGATGCTCGAGTCCCTAGTCCGAGCTGTCAGAGAAGGGAGCCTGTTAGCCACTCTCAAGATTGCCATTCTCGATCAGCTCCCCGGCCATACGCTAACTGAGGAAGAGGCCGCTGCTTCGCAGAATATGAGCTTACGAACGCTACAACGGCGGCTTCAGGATGAAGGCACTCGTTTTCGGGTACTACTGGACCAAACGCGCGCCGAACTCGCCGAAAATCGGCTGGGAGACCCTATGGTAGGGCTATCGGAAGTGAGTTACCTGTGCGGGTTTAGTGAGCAGGCTTCCTTCTCCCGAGCATTTAAACGCTGGACCGGCGAAAGCCCCTCGACCTACCGACAAAAGCGGTTGTCTTAACCCCTCCCCGAAAGACGGCTCATACCGCGAACTCGGTTTTTGTTAGGGCTCCAAGCCAATGGTGCGGAACCGATCCTGCTGGTGCGAAGCCGATTCAAGTTAGGCCACCCGTGACGATTAGAGCGATTTTGATCGTGTTGCGATCAACTCGATCAACTCATCTACCTCCTCGGGTGTTGTCCCGAAGTGCGTGACAAAACGTGCCATGTCGGGCATCACCGGCCAATCATAAAACGCCACGCCCTCCTGCCTTAGGTCGTTGCGGAGCGATTCGGGTATCACGGGAAATACTTCGTTTGCCTCAACAGGCCACGGCATATCGATCGTGGAGTGTGACGCGAGCCCCTGTGCCAGTCGATGCGCCATCGCGTTGGCATGGCGTGCATTCTGCCGCCACAACTCATCTGTTAGGAGTGCGAGCCACTGAGCAGCGATAAAACGCTGCTTGGACCACAAATGGCCGGCGCGTTTACGGCGGTACGCCAACTGCTCCGCAAGCGTTGGGTCAAACACCACCACGGCTTCAGTAGCAATGCCACCGTTTTTAGTGAGGCCAAAACTGAGACCATCAACACCCGCCCGCCACGATAATTCAGCGGGGCTGGCACCTGAGGCAACCACTGCGTTGGCAAACCGAGCGCCGTCAACATGTAACTTCATGTCATAGCGATCCGCTATGCGTCGATAAACCCGTAGCTCTTCCGGCGTGTAGACGGTGCCCGCCTCCGTGACATTGGACAGGCTGATCACCGCGGGTTGCGCGCTGTGAACACCGTGACTGATTGCCGACTCGATGGCCTCTTGTAGACTCACCGGGTCTGGCTTACCGGCGTGTCCCACAATACCGACCAATCGTGCACCACCCGAAAACAGCTCCACCGCCGTATTTTCGTCGTTCAAAATATGGGCATCAACGTGGCAATAAACAGCACCCCATGGCGGGCAAATGGCGCTCAGCACCAGGGCGTTGGCGGCGGTTCCTGTGGTCACAAAAAAAACCGCACACTCGGTTTCAAATAGGTTTTGCAGGGCCGTCTCGGCTTCAGCGCTCAGCGCATCATCACCGTATGCGGGGACACTATTCGTACTGGCCTCTACGACTGCCCTTAAAACCGATTCATGCGCACCCGCCACATTGTCTGAACTGAAGTTCATCGCCTTTCTCTGCTCGCTTGTTAGCCCGAAGGCCGGACTATAGGCCCGAGTCCCGCCACAGGCCAGTCCGTGTTATAAAAGCGGCTCATTATTGGGGGAATAATGCGCGCTTTTCGCAACATTTTACTCAGCGCTACCGCTTTTATCGCAGTCCTCGCCGTCGTGGCGTTGACGGCAGACTTAGGGGTGCTGAGACCCCTGTACGAGCAAATCGGCAGCCACCTGCTCAAACGCGAAGTCCGTATTCTTGGGCCCTTAGAGGTTCGACTGGGACGCCATTTGGAGGTATCTGCCCAAAACCTCACCATTTCAGGAGCCGACCCTAATGGCGATCCGTTCCTTAGCGTGGGGGCTGCCTCACTGGCACTGCAACTCAGTACCTTGTTAAACAACGAGATAACGATTAGCTCCGCCGCGTTGCGCGATGTCACACTCAACCTTGATACCCGTCATGATAGCGACGACAACCCAGACACTGAGGCCAGCGGGGCGCTGACAGCGTCATCAGAGCTGGATGGTTTAGGACCGCCTGCTGAACGCGCATTCGCTTATCGAATTCGCGCCAACAACGTGTCGATCAATAACGCCGACATCGTCTGGCGTAATGACATCAACCCTGAACCGTCTGTCCTGCATGTCACAAGCCTGACTGAGGAACTCAAGGATACGACGCTGGCGCTTACTAGCGAGGGCCTCGTCAATGGCAAGTCCTTCAAAACCGACCTCACCATTCGAGATGTTGAATCACTGCTGGTTGTCGATGACTGGCTGATCGATTGGGCCGGAACGGTTGGCGGCGCGACCTTTGACGCGACAGCCCGCCTCGATTCACTGGAGTCAATCGGCACGTCTGAGCTCTCGCTCTCGGTCCATGCCGACAGCGCCAATCAACTATTGACCACACTGGCATTACCCACCATAGAAGAGGGACCCATTGATATTGACGTCGCGTTGAATCAACAAGGTAAACGCTTAGCCCTCACTCTAGACGCGCTTTTTGGCGAGTTTCATTTTAGTGGCGACGGCAGTATCGACGACGTCCAAACCTTTGCGTCGAGTCACCTCAACCTGATGGCTGAGGGCCCCAGCCTTAGCCATCTTGGGTCTGTCATGGGGCAACCAAACTGGCCTGAAACGCCATTTGAAATCGACATCGAAGCAGTGCAGAACGGCGTCAAAATTGACGTCCCCCTCGTCATGTTGCAAAGCGATGCGGTCAGCCTCTCGCTAGCAGGGGGCTTCGCCGATTACCGCCAGCCAAGCACGGGGGCACTAGACGGCACGATCGATATCCCTGCCCTGGGACGATGGGGCGCCGCGTTGGCATTACCCCCAGAGCTGATTGGCCCAGTCAATGGCAGTGTCTCGCTCAAGAGAACGCAAGGCGGCGCCGATATTGAGGTTCGCACCGAAAGTCCCTTCGCATCGCTCACCATCGCAGGGCGGCTCGAGCCGGGTGAAGCCATGCTGGGGTCAACGGTCTCGATTCGGGGGAAAATGGACGATCCAGATCGGCTACTAAGCCTCATTACTGGAACCTCCACCCCGCTCCCCTCGGCAACTTTTGAGGGCAATCTCTCAATCGAGTCCCCCGAGCTGGCTCGTGTGAGCGAGCTCCGTATTAGCGTCGGTCAGAATGAGCTCGTGGCAAACGGATTACTGGGCTGGTTTTCCCAGCGATACGGCACTCGTATTCGAGTATCCCTCGAGTCCGACAATCTTCAATCGAGCGTAGACCCCTTTGTGCGCAACGCAGACGCGGTCCCCCCGCTGCCGGTTCTTGCTCGCGCTATGGTCACCTATCGAGCCTCGCAACAGTTCTCTATCGAAGAGGGTGAATTACAACTCGCAGAGGGTGAGGGACGCTTCTCCGGCCTGTTGTCATTGACCGAAATCAAACCCGTTCTAAGGGGTGATTGGGACCTGACCTTTCCTCAGCTACAACCGCTACTGACTCAATTCACGTTGCCCGCTTATTTAGAGCAGCCGGTCGCTTTCTCTGGTCATGTCGGTTGGCGAGAGGGTCAGCTTGCCATCTCAGCAGGGCAACTCCAGTTCGGCACCGCGTCCGTGACCGGTAATTTATTATTAAACCAGCGCTCAAAGCGGATTGAATTTGATCTTGATGCGGAGGCGCCGGATTTAGCCCTCTACCTGCCTGAAACACTGCAACTGCAGAACCAGGCCGCCATACCCATTTCATTGCGCACAACAGGCACCGTCACGCCCGATGCATGGCATCTCGAAACACTGCAGCTCGATTCTATTCAGGCGGTCATCTCAGGGAATGGCTTACTAGAACGAGATGGTGACGAATTCATCGATAGTCATTTAGATGCAGACATTAAGATCGCGAACTTGTCCCCCTTTTCCTCCTGGGTGACTAGGCCGCTTCCCGAACAGGATCTGCAGATCTCAGTTGAGTTGGACTCCAGAGCAGGTGTTCTGGTCATTGAGCAACTCGAGATTCGTTCAGGAGACAGTGATTTATCGGTAAAGGGGCGGGCAGCTAACCCCTCATTTCCACAACTCACTTTGGCGGGCCGAAGCCAACTCATCAACCTCGCACCGTGGAGGCCTACTTTTTTGGCAGGAAACGCAAACATGGACTCTGAGGTAACAACGGCCTCTACCCCACCCCCCACCAGCCAATTGATTCCTGATTACCCCATCTCATTTGATGCTTGGAAAGGGTTCGAAGCTGACATCTCATTCGATATCGACAACCTGACAGGGCTCCTGCGGCCCCTCGAGGAATTACAGTCCGCGTTCTCGTTGCAGCGAGACGGCCTCCGAGTCGACGAGCTGTCTTTCGATGATGGCGTGAATGGCTCGGTAGCGCTGTCCGGCTCACTGGTGGATCAAGATAAGACACCCCATCTCGATCTCGCGCTGACTGGCGAGAGCCTGATTTATGGCATTCCAAAAGCACCCGAGGAAGATGTCGATGCATTGCCTGCTTACGATGTAAAACTGCGGTTGACCGGATCAGGGCAAACG
>OBPT01000049.1_pt1 | contig 31944 bp, 26 predicted proteins | sample 1534671 | NCBI WGS metagenome assembly OBPT01 (sample SAMEA3275494, study PRJEB22092) | marine metagenome | biome: ENVO:00000447 marine biome; feature: ENVO:00002042 Surface water; material: ENVO:00002010 seawater | collected 2014-06-21T11:00:00+00 | depth 1 m | reverse complement strand
TGGGCACCAAGGGGCGAAAGCTTTCAATAATCATCAAAGCATCGGCGTCATTGCCGGTGCCCTCAAAAAGAAAGCGATACTTGTGATCGAGTACGGCCAAGCGCTTTGTGCTCTCTCCAACGCTTGCCATAGCCGTGCCGCCCTTGAGGCCAAATTGCTCCAGTTCACGGGAGTCCGTTAAGTCTCCCGACGCCGTACTCGTCAAAAATTCAACCGGTGTTACCCCGGCATCTAGGCGCGACAGGGTAATTGCCATTGAGGCGCTGCCATCCTTTGAAGTCACGGTGACATCTCTAGAACCTTGGGCGACCGACCAGCCCTCGGGATAGCGGAAGGTGAAGTCGAGTTTGTTGTGATAAAAACGATTGGGTTCAGCTTGGGACTGCGCGCTTGCCCCAAAGACCAGGCCCTCAACACGATTGCGGAACACCCCGGGTGCTTCGGGGTCTTCCGGCTGGTCATCCAAATCGAGGGTGTTGGCTGTTTTAATGACCGTCTGCAGGCGCAGGTCATTTCTGGGGTGGCTGGCATACAAGCCGTGATAGGTACCCGTGGGCTTACCCGAGGCTTTGGCTTGAACGCGTCGATACATCTCTTGGTCTTTCAAAACACCAATCACAGACAGAAGGGCATCGGCATCGTAACCCGATCGATGCATAAACTCGGCCCCTGCAGCGTCGGCTTCGAGCTCCATATCGCGTCCAAAACCGCTGACCACTTCTGCGCCATACATTTGCGCCGCATCGTATAGATCACCGCTGCCTGTGAGAATATAAGCGGTGGTTGCGAGCACCGTGGTGGTGGTTTGCTGAGTCGAGCGCCGGCTGTGGTGGTTTTCTGTAATGTGGCCTATTTCATGAGCAATCACGCCTGCGAGTTCGGCCTCGGTTTCGAGGTAAGCCAGCAGCCCTCGATTCACATAAATGAACCCGCCGGGCAGGGCAAAGGCATTGATGTCGGGAGAATCGAGCAGAGTAAAGGTAAAGGTGTCGTTAGGCCGGGAAGAATTGGCGACCAAGCGCTGGCCAATCGCATTAATGTAGGCTGCCGTCTCCGGGTCGTCATAAATACCAATGGTATCGATGAGACGCTGGTGTTCATCGACAGTAACTTCAGGGACCTCAATTTGCCGCCCCCCCACCGTCACGGTAGATGAGGAACCTCCGGTACTGCCACAGGCGGCCAGCATAAAAAGCAGTGCTAGGGATAAAAGGATCTTCATGAATCTGCCCTACATTTTGGCGGACAAATACTTGAGCAGTTGGTCACCCAAGCTGTCACAGGCGGTGCCCTGTACCGGGGCAATAATGGGGATGGGAACCACCACGGCAGGCATATAGCTTTGACCGCTGGTGTTGGCGCTAATGCGCCCCACTTCTATTTCGTCGGTAAAATCCCATATTGTGGCTTCGTAGTCTGCGGCGTTGCCCCAAGTACCAAAGCCAAAACAGCCAGCGCCCCCTGGGCCTACCCCGCAGGTCATTGATCCTGAACTGTTGGTTTCAACCGTGGAGCCGTCGATCCAAATCATGTACTCGAGTTTCAACTCTTCAAATCGATTGGCGACGCGCTCTTGGGACAGGAGTTTTTCGATATCGTCAGTGCGCAGCGGTGCGGTGCGGGGTTCGAACCACGGGTACATCATGTTGATAAAATCAAGTTCGTGTAAGACAGAAATCGAGTTATCACCCCGGCGAATGTGGTCGCCAATGCATTCAATAAAGTCAAATTCAGTCTCGTAATCGGGTGCATGCCGCCTCCCTATAATGACCACTGAGGCGTCACCAATGCCCTCGGTAGGCTCAAGAAACGTCATTTCATCGACGGTAGCATTGACGCAGCCTTGCAGTATTGACATGGCAAGCACTAGCCCCGCGATTAGCTTTCCTTGTATTACTCTAATCATTTTCTAGCCTCTGAATGTCTGTCGCTTCGGTGGGGGGAGGCTGCAGTCCCTCGGCCATCCAAGCGGCGATATCAGGGACTCGGGAAAAAGAGGTGGCGAAGTTGGCGCCAGCGTCACGCAGTGCCACGACGGCGGCGAGATTCACGGCTTCTTCGTCAGATTGCAAAAAAGCGGTGGGGGTTTTGCCGTAGGCTGTCAGCGTCCAATCGGCAAAATATTGATCCGGCTTAATGGATAAGTCGCCGTTCTCATTGCCATGGACATCTTCTAAAGAGACCATTTTGAAACGGTACTTCATCCAGATCTCGTAGATCTTTATGTTGGTGTGTAAAGGAATGGTGTACTGAAGGTCGGCAACGGCTGGAATGATCACAGCATCGACCGTATTTTTATACGCCTCTAGGGTTTGGCTGTCTTTGATTTGCACCACTTCTTGGAACATGCCATTGAGCAACGTATTCCAAAACTCGACCTGCGCATCGCCGGTCTTAACCAGCCAGTCAGATTCAGCGCGACCCGCGGCTTCGTCAAAGATTTCGTGTTGGGCAAATTCATCGGTGTAAATAACACCCAGGGTCAGGGGAAGGGGATCCATCAAGGGTTTTGGAAAGTTTCCCTGAACGACAACTTCACGGGCGCCGCAGGCGCTCAGCAGCAGCAAGATCGCGACAACGCTCAGTGAGCGCCAAGTCGGTCTAGGGCCTGAAGTTATTAAGTCCAACAAACGTGCCACCATTTCTGTAGGTTAGCTCTCGCATCAGTGTAGCAAAACGTACGCCAGTAACCTGCAATTCTGGCGGTCTAATAAATTGTACGGGAAAGCCCACACCATGGATCCTGACGCGCCGTTCACCGCCAAAGTTCTGGGCATTTAATCGGTCGACTGTTTCAACCACATTACGAATCGAATCCCCGGTAAATTCGTCACCAAAAACATAGATCGACATCTTTTTCTTGGGATCATAAAAGGTGCGCACCGCAGCGGTAATACCTTCAACGGGTGAGCTATTGGAAAAAACATTCCAGTTGGTGAGGTTGCGCAGTATCAGGCTGCGCCGCGCCGGAGTATCGGGAATCCATTGGCCGCGATAGCGAGAGAAGAGGTAGTTACCCATATCGTTGAGCACCTGAATACCTTTGACTTCAGGGTAAATATTGAGGGTCGCTTCCATTTCAATGAGCATTCGATCCCAGGCGTAGGAGAACATAGAGCCCGAGGTATCTATGATGAAAATGATGTACTCACTGTCAACGGGTATGCCGCCGATTAGCTGGTTTTTTCGCTGACTGTTAACGCCCAGTAGTCGCTTTTCTTCTTCACTCAGCTGCTGTCGCGCTATGGCTAATTCTTGCTCAATAATGCTATTGGAATTTCTGGTGGTCTCAAGGCTGTCATAGCGTGAGCGAGTACTCGCTAGCGCCCCCTGAAGAATCGCAATGCGCTCACGATATTCAGAGATCTGTTCTTGTTTGGCCTTGAGGTCGCGATTAAGAACGGTGGTTTCGCCGCGAATCTCAAAGAGCTGCTCGGTTAAATCTGCAACGCGGCCGTCGGCGACAACGGTCGAGCGCTCCAATATTTGGGGCTGCACGGTCTTGGTAATCATTAGCAAGAGAATTACCGCACCAAACCCACAGCAAATGACATCCAAAAAGGAAATGGAAAACTCTGGCGTTCCTCGGCGTGTTTTCATGGGTCGCAGTGCCTAATGAGAATCATGGCCAGTCTCGCGAGGGCGACATAAACGAACCGCCGCTTACCTGGGCCAGCTGCCAAAACTCAGAGGCCGCCATAGGGTCTCCCTCCATGGGTGCCAGAATGATATTGACGGGCACCCCTGAGGGTAGGCGCTGCACAGCCTTTCGGAACAAGCTCAGACGATCTCTACCTGAAATGGTGGTGCGTCTTGGCGGTTCGTAACTTTGCGTGGGCAGACCGTCGGTGATCAGAAAAATATTGTCGGGCCCACCGGGTAGGGCGGTCACCGCATCGAAAGCGCCGTGTAAGTTAGTGCCGCCACTGGGGAGACGTTCACGCAGCGCTTCGGTGGCCGCCTTTAGCTGGGCAGCGTCTGCCACCTCTAGCCACTTGCCAGCCGTACCTGACAGAACGGGTTGCGCTTCAGTATTGAAGGCGATGATTTGATATTGCGAGTTGATGGGAAGTTGTGAGGTAAGCCAGTCAACGGTGTTGAGGGCACGCTGCCATTTGTCGGCAGAGCGCTGTAGCTCAGAATCCATATTACGCAGGCGAATAACGTTAACAATAGAGTCAGCGAGCATACTGGCTGAGACGTCGATAAGAATGGCTATGCGGTTGCCGCCCAAGTTCAGTCCCGTGAGATATTGTCGGTTGCCATCTCCGGTAAAGTCCCTGGCACTTTGTCCCGCTTCCTCCTTGGCCGCTTCACGAAGCTTGCTCACCCGGTCCTCCAGGCGATTGATTTCTGCCTTGAGGGCTTCGACATCGGTTGTATCGGTAAAGCCCTCCTCTTCTAACGAGGCGATCAGGGCCTCGTAACGATCGAGGTCTTCGGTCACGCGCGTGGCCAGCCCCTGGGCTTCGACAATGTCGACATCAACGCTTGCGAGTGCATTGCGCAGGGCTACAAGGCCCAACTGCCCCTCTTCAATGTCTTCTTCCAGCAGATCTATCTCGGAGAAGACTTCAGCATTAAGGGTTTTGGTTTCTACCTCCATAGAGTGGTCGATAATAAGAAACACCAGCACCACCGCACCAAAGCCACAAGACATGATATCCAGAAAGCTAAGATTAAAGGTTGATGCTTGGCGCTTGCGCCGGGCCAATGATCAGTCCTCTACCACAATAAATTGTGCATTGAAGCCGGTTTCATCGGTCAAGTGATCGCCAGCGTTTAACAGCTGACCCGCGCTAGCTAATTCACTATTGATAAACACCGTGGCCGATGCAGCGCTAGACACGGTGATCCCGGCCTCTGTGCGCTGAAGCACTAACCCATTATTGAGCGTAGTCGTCTCTTCGATACGCCGAGCTCGAGCTCCTACCAGGATATGGGTTGGCGGTGCACTTGGAGTCACGGCGGGGGGCGGTGACAACGCCTCCTCTAAAGTTGCCGCTGCTGTGTGAACCACGGGTACTTTGCGGTTCAAAGCGAGCTGTTCGGGGGCCTGCAGCAGCTGCGATTCTCCTTCAGCGACGACGTTGGCAATAACCGCGCCGGACGTGTTTTGGTGGGGCACCGAAAGGGTTAGACCTGGCAATAAATCCAGAGGATTTTCAAGTACCGCCGGTGTGTCTCCGGGCAGCAGGGGTTCTAGCATTTGGCTGTAGGCGGTACCTACGCCCCGCAGATCATCCCGGGTAATGCGTGCTGAGTAGCCGCTAATCGCGATCTGTGCTTCTGTTTGGCTTTGCAGTGTCGTGAGCGCAAGGGGGAGGGCATCGTATAGGGATTGCTCAGCATCGGCGCTGCGCAGCGGATCAAATCGCGTTTGCGCGACAAAGCTACCGGCAATGGCCGTGGCTAATCGATCTTGAAGAGCCAGCATGCCCTCTCCGGGAATGACCTGGCTTGAGGCAGCAACGACACAATCGCCGTCAACACTAAAGGGCGTAATTAACGTCTGATGTAACTGCAGCTCCACATGAAGTCCACGATTTAATCCACTGGCTGCTCCAATGACTGCGCTGCGATGGACGATTCCCGCGATGTGAAAAGGGAGGTGCTCAACAATGCCTAACAGTAACGACAGAGCCTCACGATCCATACTGCCTGGCACGGTTAGAAGCACGGACTGGGGTTGGCTGGCCAGCTGGTGTAACTCGTTTAAATGGGCGTGAACGAGGTCTGCCCCATGTCGAGCTTGCCCCAGCGGGGGGGATAGGGGTTGGGTGCTCAGCTGCGACCAGTAGCGGGTGTTGACCGCTCGAGGTGTGCGGCGTTGCGTGCGCATGGCTGGCAGGCCAAAGCGAAACTGACTGCCGTCAAACCAGGCATAGCCCGGTGACTCGAGACAGACATCTGCGTGCCAGAATCGCAGGCTGCTGTCGTGTAAGTCTAAAATTGCCGTCATGGACGTGGCACCGCCAAGTGGCGCAGCAGCTTGCGATCGATATAGCGCTGAGTGTTCAATACTAATCGCTCCTGAGACAGCTGAAGCTGGTGCAGGGCAAACATAATGACAATAGAAAGCACCAGTGCGACAAAGGTGCTGTTAAAGGCGACCCCCAGACTCACCGTTACGCCGGAGATATCACCCTCCACAGCTTTATAAGCTTGGCCTAGCGCATCGCCAATACCTCGCACGGTGCCGATAAAGCCAATCGATGGAATGGCCCAGGAAATATAACGCACCATGGATAGCTCAGAATCGAGCCGATCGGCTTCGATATCACACTGCTCCCGCACAGATTCTGAAACCGCAGGAATTGACTGAGTCGTCGCAAATCGCTGAAGGGCGTTCATAAGTGCCCGAGGTAACAAAAAGTCTTGCTCCTCTTCGGGTAAAGCTTCAAGCAGCCGCGAGTACTCTCGGCTGTCTTGAGGTAGCAGGCTGGTGCCTGTAGGCACTTCTATGAGGCTTTTATTGAGCATGCTCTGCTCATCTCGGGTACGTTTGGCTTTCATGCCCATAATCGCGAGGGCCCAAATTAGCAAAATAAAGCAGGCTTCTTGCTCAAGGTCTCGAATGACAATGGCGAGGGTGCGCGGAGTGACCACGTCTTCGCCCGCGGCCTGCATGGCCGCTTGAGCCATGAGCTGAGCATCTGCTGTAGGCCTTATGACGCCGATATAAACGCCGTGAACGACAATAACGGCAAGCAGGAGCGCAAATACCTGATAGAGAAATTCATTGTTTAAACGCAGATTCATACGGGTTTAAGCCTTTTCAGATATCGACAGGGAAAGACACCGAGCTGTCTTCAGAAATACGTTCACTCGGCTCATATTTAAGGCTGGGCTTGGCGGTGGCCGCATTCTCGATGGGTGGTTCTTGCGGGTTTTGGCTGGAGCTGGTTTCGTCTGTTGATGATGATTCAGCTCCCGCTGCGGATTGGGGTAAGGGGACCTCCGGCGCTGCATCTTGTGCAGCAATAGAATGACTCAGTGCGATCATTAAAGCAGCCCCTAGCCACAGGGCGCGGTTAGAGATTTGCTGTTTATTCGGCATAGCGTGCAATCCTAAAGCCCAAATCGTCGCGCCCTGAAGCGCCATAGTCTCTGAAGGTTAATCTTAGCTCAGCCAACCGACTCAGCGCCCAGCTGGCACCTCTCACCGTGTAGTTATCACCTTTGAGGGCCCCCATGGGGTCTGTGGCCATCTTGGCATTGGCTGATGGAATAACGTAAACGTCGTGAACCCACTCAGCCACATTGCCTCCCATGTCGAACAGGCCCCGATGATTTTTTGGGAAACTCCCCACCGGTGCAGCGACAATGTAGCCGTCAGCATAGCCATTGAGGATGCGTCCTGTCACCAACGCTGAGGTGTTGTCGGCGACATTGACCACGGGAAGATTGGGGGGGAAATCTTCACCCCAAGCAAACTTGCGATAGCCCTCACCTTCTACCCTTGCGGCAAAGGACCACTCAGCCTCACTGGGCAATCGGTAGCCTGTGCTCGATGAATTGTAGCCGTCGATAATACCCTGGGTGTCCCGGTAAAATGGCGGTAGACCTTCCTTTATGCTCAGCCAATTGCAAAATCGGGCGGCCTGTTGCCAGCTGATTTTAACGACAGGCTGCTGCTCGCGATTGAGGCTGTTTCCTTCAATTTGTCCACTGTCATGGCTCTCTAAAAACAATCGAAACTGCGCGTTGGTGGTTTCAGCCGTTGCCAGGTAAAAAGCGCGCTCGAGGGTGACATTGTGTAAAACCTCGTTAGAGCGCCGGCCGGGCTCACGGCGTGAGGCCCCCATGCTGAAACTGTTCATCGGTTCGGCCAAGGGATCGATCAGAACCAAGGTTTGCCCTAATGCTGATGTAATTTCAGGTTTTAGTGCCGCTTTTCGGGCTTCAGCCTCGGTCAGTAGCGCTACCGTCAATACCTGTTCTAAACCTTCTCGGGGTGTGACACGCAGACGCTGACTGGCGTAACCCGCCAACCTGACTTCAACCCGCTGCTCTACGGCGGGTAAGTCTAGGGCTTGGTTACCCCGGCCCTGAGAGCGGCCATTGATCAACAATTCGGCGTCTTTTGGGGTGAGCTCGAACGCTATGTTGCCGAGTTTAGGCTTAAGCGTAATAGCCCGACTTGCGGTAGCACCTTTGTCTAAAGATAGGCTAAAGCTCTGGCGTGAGTAGCCCACTTTATTGAGCTGCAGCCGATGATCACGACCGGGAGCCAGCTCGATGGTGAGCGGCGTCAGACCCATAAATTCGCCGTTAACCGTGACATTGGCCGCGGTGGGGTTCGATTGCAGGTCCAGTACGCCAGCGGCGGGGACCAGCGTCACTGGCTCGAGGGTCTGATGAACGCCGGCGACGACGTTAAGGTCGATGGTGGCGTCAATATAACCGGGGGCGCGTAAACTCAGTCGGTGCTTCCCGCTAAGGACTTCTATGGCCTCACCGGCCACAGCTCTTGGCTCGTCATCAATCCATACCGTGGCGTCTGCCGGGGTTGCCGTTGCCGTAATATCGGCCCAGTCAGGCGCCAAAGCTACTGATAAGGTTTGTTCAACGCCGCGGCCAGTAACGTCCAGTAGTGCTTGTTGGGGTTGGTAGCGTGGCAGCGTTATGTCGAGAGGCGTGGGTCCGGCGTCAAGGTTTAATGCTTCTAGGGGTGTACTGCCAATCACTTGCCCCGCTATCGATACACTGGCTCCGGGTGGATCACTGAGCAGTGAAACTCGCCCCGGTAAAATAGCGGGGGTTACCGCAAGCTGCTGACTGTCGGCGTCGGTAACGACGACCTCTTCTTGCCAGTCGCGATAGCCGGGTACGGTAACGGTAATCGGGTAGCTGCCGGGTCGAATTAAGTAGCGCTTGCCCAGGGGCACATGAATACCTTCGATCTCAACGGTCGCTGGGCCTATAGCGTCTACCTGTACTTCCAGAGATCGAGCGGTTAACAAAAAAAACAGCACGCCGGCAATCAACAGGCCAAATCCACCCAAAATGAGTTTTGGCCAAATGGGGGCCCGCTGCGGCCGCTGGCCCGGATCTAACGGCTGAAACCCCGCAGGTGTCAGGGCCTCAGAGCCGCCTCCCGCAGCCGGTGAGAAGGCTCCGGCACTCAGGGGGCGTGTATCGTCTTGTTGAGTCATAGGGCTTCTACTCAGATGGCTTCTAGGCAGCGCACATCGACGTCGGTACGGCTATCGGGTTTTATATCAAAGTTAATACGAACATCTCTAAAGCCGTTGCGCACACCGAGTGCCGTGTAACGCCCCGGGCGTAGCGTGAGTTCTGACGTCGCAAAACTGCCTAACCGCTTGACCCGCAACAGGGTGACGTCGGTTTGGTTATCGGATGTGAAGGTCACCGATACCGGAGTTTTTGCCCACAACAAGAGCTTTTGCAGTTCGACAATTTGCGTCTCAAGGACGGGTCCTCGAGGTGCGATGGCCGTAGCGTCTGCGAGAACGGCTTCAGCGGCGGCTAAAGCCCGGGTGTTGACCAAACGTTCGGGGTCTTCCAAGACAGCGGTGAGCGCTGCTGCAAGTTCAGCACGGGGAGCCGCTTGTTTTAAACCGTCCCGGGCATAAATGAGCGTGCTGTCGATGCTCAGCGCCTCTTCGTAAGTCGCTACGGCATCGGCCCATGCTTCATCGCGCTCTTGCGCCTTACCGGTATTAGCCAGCTGGCGAAGTTTAGCGGCGGTCTTAGCGGCGGCCAGTTCAGCCTGGGCAGATTGCGGCTCTGAAGCGCCAGGGCGAATCTTACCGGCCTTGGCAAAGAACGCGCGGGCGTCATTGAAATCTTCTGCATCTAACGCCGCATAACCCGCACTCATGGCCGCGCGAAAGCGGGCTAGGGCATCCGCCTCCTGATATTGGGCCAACAGTTGGGCCACCCGTTGATGCTCGGGGTCTGTGGCTTTTGCGTCCAATGCGGCTTTAACGGCGGCGGCTGTATCGCCCATATCGGCAGATTTGGCCGCTATTTCCAAGGCTGCACCCACTTCGGGAATGGTCGCGATGCGCTCCAATAAGCGAGGCAGCTCGGGGTCAACGGGTTCCAATAAGGCGAGCACCTCGTAGCCATTTTGGGCGGCGAGACTGTTCCCCGATTCAATCGCAGCAAGGGTTTCAGAGCGTGCTTTTTGTGCCCGCTCTGGAATGCTGTCTTCAAGAACGGCGAGGGCTGCGGCGGCCTCTTGATACGCTGCGGCGGCGTCGACAAATTGTCGTTCTCGGTAGGCTTCGTCACCGGTGTTGGCGATGAGAAGTGCGGCGGCGTAGGCCTCAGCTGCCCAACTTTCTACTGAAAATTCCTGCAGGGACTCCTGAGCTTCCAGAACGATTTGCAGAGCATCTTGTGCCAGTTTACGCAGTTTCTGCTGCTGGGCTTCTGCAAAAGGGCTTCGTTCCTCCCCCAGGTTATCGCCGTTGACCGTGTTGCTCTGTGGGTTTGCTGCGCTTCCTTCAGCTTGTCCGGGCATCGCAATGTCGTTGGTTGAGTCGCTGGTTGAGTCGCGGGTCGGGACCACGTTGGGTAAGATCACAAACACGGCGATGGCGGCTACGAATAGCGCAATAACACCGGGGATAAGCCACTGCGGCCGTCTATGGTCGGTGTTGCTCACCCCCTCTGGCGTCGCCGATTGGGGGCTAAAAGCGGCAGCCTTCAAGGGCTGTTCGTGGGAATCACTCATAATAGTGGCAACGGCGAGATCAGTCGGTTTCGGGGTTGTCGGGCGCCCCAGAATCGGCTTGGGCATCGGGCATGTCTAGCGCTCCGATTTCAGTGGCATAAATGTCAGCCATAAGCTCTCGCCATTGATTGTATTGGTCTTCGACATTGCCCGAGAGTCGCACCGTTCGGTCTTCTAGCTCAATGACTCTGGGTGTGATTTCCGCCGACAAGGACTGCCCCAGCTCTTCAATAGCCAGTGAATGAATACTGGATTCCGCGCGCTTTTCAAGACCGCTTTTTAGTAAGTAGGCGCCGCCTGCAATGCCAACCACACCGGCAGTATTGGCGTAGTCACTGCTTGACCCTTGAGCCGCGATGCCAGCAATTACCGCTGCAGCACCGGCAATGAGGCGCTGGTTAGCTTCGCTTTGAAGTTCTCGTTGGGCGACCACTTCGTCGTAGCTCAGTTTGCGCCACTCCTGGTATGGCGTGTACATATCCTCTGAAAAACCCGTGTAGTAGCCTTGCAGGGTATCGACGAATACATAGTTGCGTTGCCGTAAATTGCGCACGCGTTCCAGCATAGGATCATTTTCTGCGGGTAGCCGGCGAATGGTATAGAGGCCGGTTTCATCTTCAGCTAAGTAGTCTTGAAAGGCGTCCTGAGCGAATGTTCGTGCAAAGCGCAGTTCGGCCACCTGCCTAATAGCTAAACGATCTCGGCCTGACGTGCGGTTAAATACCGTCAGCATATCGTTGGCTATTTGCCGATACACCAATAAGAAGGGGTCGCGGTCAGCGGTGGCCCGATTTTCGTAGGCGTAGCGACTGGTCACACCTTCATAGGTTTTTTCGATCCACTGTTTTCCGCGGGCGTCGGTGACTTCAACGGCGAGTTCTAGGTGTTCTCCATCACTGTGGAGTATTTTTCCGGTTATGAGTAAATCGGTGAATTGGCTGGTATCGGGAACGACCCGAACCGCACCCCATGCGCCCACTTCCTCTAGGGTTGTGGTCAGTTCTCTGGCAATAAAGGTAGCTTCAGCACGACGAATTTCTGGATAAACTCGGTCATCGTCTTGCAGCTCGCTAATACCTGGATCAAGAATGGCAACACCGACATCGAGCACCTGAGCATCCGGTATTGGCTGAGGAGGTTGCGCTAGCGGCGGCACTGACGTGCTTTTGACCGTTTGGTTAACACAGCCTGTAAGCGCCACTGCCAATAACAATAGGATTGCCCGTGTCATCATGCCTCGGGCACCTCTATGCCTTTATATTTGCGGTATTCATTCCACAGTCGCTCTCGAACCGCAGTATCTGGCTCTCGCATTGCCGCTTCCCGGAGTTGTCGCGCCACCACATCGTCGTCAGCGCCATCAGGGATATCGACAGGCGGTTTATAAATGGCTGGATTTTCTGGGGGTGCACCACCGCCGCTGGCACCTCCCAGTCCACCGCCAACACCGCCGCCGCCACCCATGGCTACGTCATCTTGGTAGGGGGATCGCCCCGATGTTCCGGGACCTGCGGGTTCGGGTTGCTCTGGGGTCGTGGTCTGCCGACTGCGTTCCATCTCCCGCTGTCGCTGCTGCTCTTCTAAAATCAGGGCGTCGAAATCGCTAGTACTTTGTTCGAGTTGTCGATCCAGTATGGCAACTTGCTCCATGGTGGTCAGCGTGCCATCGACTCCGGCCATGCCCTCCATACCGCCCTCGGCGCGGGTGCCTTGGCCTGCGGGACGTTGGCCATAGGTGCCCTCTGGGTTACCCGCAGCGTTGTTTTGCCCCTCGGCAGTGCCGCCCGAGGCTTCTCCAGTTCCCTGGGTCTCAGACTCCCCCTCTGACGACCCCGAAGCGTCACCGTAGCTTTCATCGAAGGTTGGCAGCACGTCGCGCATGTCGGGCAGGGCTTCTTGCCCGGCAATGTCACCAAATCCCGGGTCAGCGGCAGTTCCCGGTGCCGCGTCACCTGCAGTGCCATCGCCCGGTGCAGCCGCGTCTCCAGCGGGTTGAGGAAAGGTGTCGCTACCAGGTTGGGTGCTGGAAGTGCCCCCGGTGCTGGACGCGCTGCCCTGAGCCGGACTCGATGGACTCGAACTTGAGCTTGAACTGCTACTTGAACTAGGGCTAGAACTAGCGCTGCTACTGGGGCTAGAGCTTGAACTGCTGCTAGAACTCGAACTGGAGCTGCTGCTCGAACTGGGACTAGAGCTACTACTTGAGCTGGAGCTACTACTTGAACTGGAACTGCTGCTAGAACTAGAGCTGCTAGGGGGCGGCGTTGAAGCACTGGGTGGCGAGGGCGTACTGGGCTTGGTTGGCGTGCTGGCACTGGGACAGCCACTGAGCAGCAAAACAGCGCCAACAACGCCTACTATTCCGGCACTTTTGTTAATGGTTTGTTGCATCATGCCGGTTCTATTCCTCTGTGTCGGTGGTAGACGCGGCGGTGACATCCGGCGTCAGGCCCCCCCATGATACGGGTTCAAAGGACCAAATGAGGCCCTCTTGCGCAACCGGCATACCATCGGCAAACGGCGGTCTAAATCGCGTATTTTTTAAAGCGCGCACTAACCGCCGTATGGCCTTCTCTTCTTCGACCTCGGGTTCTCGCAGTCGTTCCAAATTAGTGACCCTTCCGGTACCCGAGATATCAAAGCCTATGACCAGTGTGCCATCTTCTCGCATTTCGTGTTGAGGCAGTGGCGCGCTGCCCGCGAGCAGCGGTAAGGGGGTGGGTTGGCTGAACAGTTGGCTCATCTCATCGCTACGCTCTTCTTCGGGTATTGCTTCGATGAGGTTAATAGCCTCACTGTAATACACCTGAGCTCGGTTGAACTTGCCAAACCACCAAGCCCAATCCCCCAAAGCGACGGTATCGGCAACATTTTGCTCCACCCCCATTCTATTAATCGTGTTGACCTCAAGAATTGCCTTCAGGACTGATTCTCCACGACGGTAGGCGTCGTTGGTGAGTGGCACCATACCGTCCCCGGGGCTCTTTGATGTGCTCCTTGTGGGTGAAAATGCCCGGTAGCCTGCAAAGAGATATTGCGTTTCCATCATGCCAATGAGGGGGGTTTTTAATTCCAGCGACCGATCACCGTAGGTATCAATCGTTTCATTAAGGGCCATTCGGTAGAGGTCCCAGCTGAGCATCAGTCGGCCTGCCTGTGTTTCGGGGTCTCCAATTTCTAATAAATAAGCCTGTCGCTGCCATCGCGCTTGGCGCAGCAACGCCTGAGAGGAATCGGCCGGGCTCGTTAAAGCGCGCCGTTCTACGCGGTAGAGATAGCGTTGGCGTTCGTCAACAACCGCGAAATCACCCAAAGCCATGTGGCTTAAAATTTCCCCCCGCAGCAGCGTTAATTGTTCGGCGCTATAAAGCCCGGAGTTAATGCGTGCCACTTGAACTCCGCGTTTGAACACCTCGACCGCCTCGGCATGGCGCTTGAGCTGCTGCAGGGTCGTGCCCAGTCCTACCAGATGCTCCGTGAGCCCTGACGCATAGGCACCGCCGGCGAGTTCCACTTGCCTGATGGCTTCACGATACTCCTCGACCAGCTGTGATTCGGGCGCCAATACAGTCGCCGGCGTTGGGGCACGATCGAGTTGCCCACGCATGTCGATGACCAATGCCGCCGCGTCATCGGTGGCAGTATTTTCTGCGCCGTTCAATGGTTTGGCGTTATCCGAGGGCGATATTCCTCCATCCGGCTGATCCATGGCTTCGGCTGCTTCGGAGTGGGTGGCTTCGGTGGCCGGGTCTTGAGGTGCCAATGAAGCTTGGGCTGACAGCGGTTCCGGTGTTGTTGTAGTGGATGCAGCCGCGTCTAGCTCATTGGAATTGGCCATACCCGCCCCGGCTACAAGCACGGCGAGTAGCAGCAGTTTTTGAGTCTTTGATGGCTTGGCATGCTGCAGCATGATCATCGCCTCTTTAGGTTATGGGCTGCTTCAGTGTTAATAACGTGTGCTGCCGGTCTTTAGGTGAGCACATTACATCTTTGATCCGTATAATCACTCTACGCTTCACAGTCCTTGTCGGAGCACCCCCTTAAATTTAGCAGAGAGTACGGTTTTGGGACAATTTGAACGCGATACCGCGGTGAGTCGCTTGTCGGACAGTCGCTGGCAGTCAGAATTTAAGCGCGGCTGGCGCATTGGCTCCACCATGAACGGGGGTTATGTCTTGGCTGTTATTGCCCGTTCCCTGCGCGAGGCGCTACCGCATAAAGATCCGCTCTCTATTAATGCCTTTTACCTCGCACCCTGTAAGTTGGGTCCCTGTGAAATTGAGGTTGAGAGCCTGCGTGAGGGCCGGGGTACCAGTTTTGGATCGGCGAGCTTGTATCAAGACGGCGAACTAAAGGTTCGTGCTACCGCCGCTTATACCGATACAGAGCGCCTTCAGGGTGAGACATGGGTAAATAGCGAGCCACCCGTTGTTCCGCTCTTTTCAGAGACTGCGGGCATGAGTGCACAACATTTGGAAATTCATGAGCGTGTTGATATGCGAATGACGCAGGGTCAGGAGGTCTTTGAACAAGGCATTGCCTCGGGTACCGGAGAGTTTGTGGCCTGGTTGCAGCATCGTGATGAAAGCCCCTGCGATACCATAGATTTGACCATGTTCGCCGATATCATGCCGCCGCCCCCTTTTACGCTATTTGGTCCCTTTGGTTGGGTGCCCACGATCGAGTTGACGGTGCAGTGTCGTGCCAAGCCCGCGCCAGGGCCCCTAATGGGCCGTATGCGCTCGCGCCATTTAACGCACTCTCTGGTCGAATCTGATGCAGACCTTTGGGACTCCACCGGTAACCTGGTGGCGCTCGCCAGGCAAACCATGAAAGTCCGGCTGCCCGAGGGATGGGAGACCCGAACCGCCTAAGTGGTAAAGCCTTACCGCTGGGGTCGTCAGCGGGCGACATGCCCCCCCGGTCGGCGCAAATCTGAGTAGCCATAGCGCCAGGGTCCGTCTAGCTGAATAGAGTTTGTGCGCCCCAGCGTACGTCGCGTTGTCTCAATGTTGTGGCCCATACCCTCCAAAATATCGAGGGTGTCCCGGCTGATGCCGGGCTCAATCAAAACCCGGTCGGGCATCCATTGGTGATGGATTCGGGGCGCTGCTGCGGCCTCGGCAATATTCATATCAAAGGTCATGGCGTTGAGCACGGTTTGCATAACTGCGGTGATAATGAGTGAACCGCCCGGACTTCCGGTGGCCAGCCAGGGCTCACCATCGCGAAAGATGAGGGTCGGCGTCATCGATGACAAAGGTCTTCGGCCCGGTGCAACAGAATTTTTCTCACCTTGAACTAACCCGTAAGCATTGGGGAAACCCGGACGTGCCGCGAAATCGTCCATCTCGTTATTCATTAAAATTCCGGTTCCGGGAATGGTGATGTGAGAACCGAAGCTAAAGTTAAGGGTGTAGGTATTACTGACCACATTACCGGCGCTATCGGCGACGGAATAGTGGGTGGTGTCAGGGCTCTCGGGGGCGGGCATAACGCCGGCAGCGATTTTGGCGGAAGCGGTGGCTTGGGCTGAATTTATAATGCCTCTTCGGGTGGTTGCGTAGTCTTTGGCCAACAGAAAATCTATAGGAGCGTCCATGCGGTCCGGGTCACCTAAATGCTCGCTGCGGTCAGCATAGGCCAGCTTCATCGCCTCGATTACGTGGTGTAGATACTGCGCCGAGTTGTGACCCCAGGTTTCAAGAGGATAAGGCTCGAGGATATTGAGCATTTGGATAACATGGATGCCGCCAGATGAGGGTGGCGGTGCTGAAACAATATCGTACCCCCGAAACTGTCCAGTTACCGGGGTGCGTTCCACCGCGACGTAGCTAGCAAGGTCTTCTTGGGTGATCAGTCCGTCGTTAGCCGCCATATCACTGGCGATTAATTCAGCGGTTTTCCCTGCGTAAAAGCCCTCCAGGCCCTTATCGGCGATTCGCTGCAACGTGCCCGCGAGATCGGGCTGCTTGAAGAGACTGCCAATGGCGGGGGCTTCACCGCCTTCACGCAGAAAAATACGCTTTGTCTCGGGGTCTTGGGCCAGCCGCTCAGCCCTAGCACTGAGGTTCTGATGCAATGTGATGTCCATGGTGAAGCCATTTGCGGCGAGATCAATGGCCGGTTGAATCACTGTCTCTAAGGGCAGTGTTCCGTATTGTTCCAAGGCATGAATAAGCCCGGCGACGGTCCCCGGTACACCAGAGGCTTTGTGGCTGAAGTAGGCAAGACGCTTGTCGACTTTGCCCTCGGGCGTCAGAAACATGTCCCGAGTCGCTGCGGCAGGTGCCATTTCTCGGTAATCAATAAACACATTGCGATTTTCGGCGGCAAGGTGCACCAGCATAAAGCCACCGCCGCCAATGTTGCCGGCCCTGGGCAACGTGACCGCCAGGGCGAAGCCGGTAGCGACAGCGGCGTCAATCGCGTTGCCCCCTTGATTGAGCATGATTAGCCCCGCCTCGCTGGCAAGCCGTTCTGGGCCCACCACCATATTGCCGCTTGCCGCTACGGGTACAAAGCGGCTTCGAAAATCGATAAGGGGCGCTTCGGAGGAGGCCACATCGGCTGAGTGGGTTTGGGTACTGCCCAAAAAAAGCAGCGTACTCAGTGTGGCAATTTTGAATCGAGCAAACATGGTAACCGTCCATTATTCGGGGATGAAACGCTAACGCGTAATTTCCGTGAAAACCAGTCTTATCTGCCTTGCCAGCCAAGCGGGTTACACTGCGCCTACTGACGGTGAGGGAGTGTGTGGAAACATGAACTACGAGGAACATCGGCGCAACTATGTACTGGGCGGTTTGCGTCGAGAAAACCTGACGGATAATCCTTTTGAGCTGTTTGAGAAATGGCAAGAACAGGCGATTTCCGCCAACCTCAAGGATCCTACTGCGGTCTCCTTGGCCACCTTAGAGCCCTCGGGCAATCTGTGGCAACGGATTGTGCTGTTGAAGGGAGTGAGTGAGGGCGGGTTTGTTTTTTTTACCAACTACGAAAGCAATAAGTCTTGTGCACTCGCTCAGGATAATCGGGGAGCGATGTTGTTTCCCTGGCACGAGCTCGATCGGCAGGTGTCTGCCAGTGGTTGTATTCATAAAGTGAGTGCTGAAGAGAGCGACCGCTACTTTGCGAGCCGGCCACGTGCCAGCCAGTTGGGCGCTTGGGCCTCCAGCCAAAGCCGGTCTATTGCCAGCCGTGACGCATTAGTAAGCCAGTATCACTCGGCACAGCAGCGGTTTGGCGATGGCCCCATTCCTCGTCCCCCGCATTGGGGGGGGTATCGTCTTATCCCTGAACAAATTGAGTTTTGGCAAGGCGGTGAACATCGCCTGCATGATCGTTTTCGCTATGTTCTGGGCGCAGGCGGCTGGACGAGTCAGCGCCTGCAACCCTAATCTGCCGTTGTGTGCGTCGGGTTAGCAGGCTCAAGTCCTGCGCCTAAAATCAGGCCTGACGCGTAAAGTAATGGGGCAGTGGTGGCAGCCCTTGCAGGTGCCGCCGTATAAGATCAAGGCAAGCGGCGGCGATCAGGTTTTGAAATAAACTCCTTGAGCTCGAGACCACGGTTGTATGGGTGCGCAGATCATCTGGGGTGCCCCAGGCAATCCAGACCGTGCCCACAGGCTTGTCGTCGCTGCCGCCTCCGGGGCCGGCGATTCCTGAGACTGCCACGCCAATATCGGCGCCCGAGCGATGAAGTGCACCCAGCAGCATTTCTTTGACGACGGGCTCACTGACCGCGCCATGCGCCTTTAAGGTGGCGGAGGCGACACCCAGCTGATCGCGCTTGGCCCTATTGGCATAGGTGACAAAGCCGGTGCCCAATACCGCGGATGATCCTGGCTCTCTGATCATAGTGGACGCGATCAACCCCCCGGTGCAAGACTCGGCAGTTGTCATGGTCTTGCCCTGATCTCGAAGCACTTCCTGCAATTTTTCGGCCAGCCGCGTGCTGCCCTTACCCAGTATGTGGTCGCCAAAATCGGCTTCCAGTAACGCGAGGGCCTCCTCTTGAGCGGGTAATTGGGCGGCACCAGGAACGCTGAGCTTGAGTTCGAGCTGAGGCATGCCGGCTCGAAAACCTAGCGTAACGGCACTGGGCCAGCGGTCTGCGTAGTTTTTGATGCGCTCTTCCACCGAGGACTCGCCAATTCCAAAAGTTTGCAGTCGCAAAATTTGCCGGGCTTCACCTCCTACCCGTGCTTGGAGGTGGGTTGTCAGGGTAGGTAGCATGGCCTCCAGCTCGCTGGGAACGCCCGGTGTCGTTAGCACCAAACAATCACCGATATCGATAGCAAATCCCAGTGCGCTGCCCAAGGGGTTGTGAATCAGCCGACAGCCTTGTGGTACCCAAGCCTGTTTGAGGTTCGCGGGGTTGGGGGCAATTCGGCGTCGAGCACACCAGTCCTCTACGTGAGCACGGGCTTCGGGGTCTTCAATAAGTTCAGCGCCGGTCAGGCTAGCAATAACCTCACTGGTTAGGTCGTCACGGGTAGGGCCTAAGCCGCCATTTACAATAACGGCAGGATACTCTGCACTCAGGCGCGCGAGTGCCCGTTGTAGCAATACCGGATCATCGCCCACGGTGCATTTTTCACCGATCTCAAGGCCGTGGTCACCGAGTTGGGTCGCGATCATGGCCGAATTACTGTCTACCGTGTCGCCAGACATGAGTTCGTTGCCAGTGAGCAGTAAAGCAATGCAGGGTGTGTCCATAGGGGTCTCTCCTCAAGAGCCCAAGGATAACCTGCTGTGCGGGTTAAACCCACGAGTGATCGCAGGCTTTTGAGGCTGAATTGACGGAGATCGTCTACACTAACACCCACAGATTTTGGCTTTGGGGTATCCATGCATCGCGTTATTTTTAATCAGAAAGGAGGCGTGGGTAAGACTTCGATTACCTGCAATTTAGCGGCAATCAGCGCCAGCCAGGGGCTACGTACCCTAGTGATAGACCTCGACGTTCAGGGGAACTCAACCCATTACCTCATTGGTGCCGTCGATGCCGAGCAATATCCGGCCGAGGCCCAGGGGGTTGCGGGCCTGTTTAAGCAAACGGTGGGATCGCGCAATATGCGTAAGAACCCAGATTCCTTTGTTTGGGAGACGCCTTTCGAAAATTTATTTTTGCTGCCGTCTAGCCCTTATCTTGCCGAGATCGAAAAAGAGTTGGAGGCCCGTTATAAAATTTATAAATTGCGTGACGCGCTCATCAAACTTGACACCGAGTACGACCGCATTTATATCGATACGCCGCCAAATTTCAATTTTTATTCAAAGTCAGCATTGATTGCCGCTAGTCGTGTGCTGGTGCCCTTTGACTGTGATTCATTTGCGCGCCAGAGCCTGTATGAATTGATGTCAAACATTGAAGAGCTGCAGGAAGATCACAACCCAGAACTTGAGTTGGAGGGCATTGTGATTAACCAATTTAATGGCCAGGCCCGACTGCCGGGAGAACTGGTGGCTGAGCTGCAGGCAGAGGGTTTTCCCGTTATCGACAGCTTTTTGAGCAGTTCGGTGAAGATGCGCGAGTCCCATCACGAGATGCGACCGCTTATTCACCTTGCACCCAGCCACAAACTCACCCAGGCCTATGTCGCCCTCCACGAGGCCCTTGAAAAAGGCGTTAAAAAGCGTCGTCGAAGCTGAATGCCGTCGGATTTTTTTCGCGAATGCGCCCATTGATAGGTCGTGACAAGAAGCGCGGATTGGTACAAACCCATTACCGATTTGGGGGGCTCAAGTTCAGGAACAGACCGTCACGGCGGTGTTTCTCGTGCATTGGCGGGTTTTAGAAGTCTGCGCGGCCCGGTGTTCTGGGAAAGGGAATCACGTCGCGCACATTTTCCATGCCGGTAATGTAGGCCAGTAATCGCTCAAAGCCTAAGCCAAAGCCCGCGTGGGGTACGGTGCCGTAGCGGCGCAGATCGCGATACCACCATAAGTCTTCAAGGACGGCTTTTTCCATGCGACCTTCCAATACATCGAGGCGCTCTTCTCGCTGACTTCCACCAATAATCTCTCCGATACCCGGAGCCAGCACATCCATTGCCGCTACGGTTTTACCGTCGTCGTTGAGGCGCATATAGAAGGCTTTAATGTCACTGGGGTAGTCGGTAACGACAATGGGTCGCCCCACATGTTGCTCAGCCAGATAGCGCTCGTGTTCTGAAGCCATGTCGATACCCCAATGAACGGGAAATTCAAAGGATTCACCACAGTTTTCGAGAATAGAAATAGCCTCGGAATAGCTCATTCGCTCAAAGTTTGAATCGACAATACCCTGAAGCCGTTGCAAAACGGTGTCATCGATTCGCTGTTGGAAAAAAGCCATGTCATCGGCGCAGTGTTCCAAAACTTCGGCGATAATATGTCTTAGCAAGCCCTCTGCCAGAGCTGCATTGTCGTTGAGGTCAGCAAAAGCGATCTCAGGTTCCACCATCCAAAATTCAGCAAGGTGTCGGGTGGTATTAGAGTTCTCCGCTCTAAATGTTGGGCCAAAGGTATAAACCCGAGACATTGATAAGCAGTGAGATTCCACCGCGAGCTGGCCAGAAACGGTGAGGAAGGCCTCGCTGGCGAAAAAGTCCTGGCTATGATCAACACTGCCATCGGGGTTGCGCGGCAGGTTGGCGTAATCCAGTGTGCTCACCCGAAATAGCTCTCCCGCCCCTTCACAATCGCTGGCAGTGATGATGGGTGTGTTGACCCAGTAGAAGTCTTGACGGTGAAAATACTCGTGTATCGCCCTTGCGAGTACGTGCCTTACCCGCGTTATCGCGCCAAACGTGTTGGTGCGAGTGCGCAGGTGCGCCTGGGTGCGAAGGTATTCAAACGTGTGTCTTTTCTTGGCAATGGGGTAGCTCTCCGGGTCATCAACCCAGCCCACAACAATGACATCCGTCGCCTGAATTTCCACGGATTGGCCCTTGCCTTCAGAGACCACCAGTTGCCCTGTAATTTCAACCGCACACCCTGTGCCCAGTAGCAGCACCTCGTCGTTGTAGTTTGATAGCGTATTGGGGACAACCGCCTGAATGGCGTCAAAGCAAGTGCCATCATGGATCGCGAGAAATGAAATGCCCGCCTTGGAGTCGCGCTTACTGCGAAGCCAGCCTTTTACCGTTACCGATTGGCCCACTTGTTTGGGGTCAGCGAACAACGATTTTATGGTCAACCATGTGCTCATCATGAGCTCCTTAAGGTCTGGGACAGGATTGAGATCGCACAGCGGAGCCTCAAGATCAGTGGCTCTAGCTTACTCTTTGGGTGGCTTGAGGGCACACCCGGGCGTGAGTTCAAACTGGGGTGCGGCGCCACTGCCCACATCGGGGGTACCTTGATAGTCGACCTCCACCGTCTGCCCCAGCTGTAGCTTGCGGGTTGACGAGGTTAGGCTCGCTGTCCATTTATCAAAACTAAATTTCTCGGGGTCTTTCCGCAGATCGACCTGCCCCTCTAGCCCCAATTCGGACAGTCGAACAGTGAATCCCGCGCTCGTCACATGGGCCACCTCACCGGTGTAGTGAGTGTCCCCTGCTGATTTACAGCGATCAAGATAATTGCCGGTTAGCCAGCGTTCGGCGGCCTGAGTGGCGCCTCGGCCTCGGGCTATGGCGGCAGCAGTATGCTGTAGTTGCAGGTCTGTAACTGTGTCGCCCGGGTTATTGGCGAGGACTCGTTTAATTTGTCGGTGGGTCAAAAAATCGACATATTTACGCAGGGGCGAGGTGAAGTTGGTGTACGCGTTAAGCGCCATACCCATATGCTCAGCCGGTGCTGTGCTAAAGACGGCTCGGGTCAGCAGTCGGTTAACCATGCCACGCAAGGGCAGGGTATGAGGGGCATTGAGGGCACTAAATATTTGCTGGTAACCCGCTACGGTGTGGGTGGGAATGTCAGTCAGTTCCGGAAGGTAACGCTTTAAAAATTCTTGTGCCTCACTGGCTCGGTCTTTGCGAAACCCGGGGTGCACAACGAACGGACCGGTAGCCTCTGCCATGGCCAAAAAGTGTGCTGCGCTTCTGTTGGCCGCAATCATGCACTCTTCTACCAAATGCTGTGAGGCCAGCTTTTCAGCGGTTTCAATGCTCCCGATTTGACGCTCGTCATTAAGTTGCCAGCGATACTCCGTGCGGTCCTCCATCACCAACTCGTGATTTTCACGGTGGCTACGCAGCGCGCGGTAGGCTTGTACTAGCGCTTCCAAAGGGTTTGACCAGGCGATCAGTTGATCGTTGTGACCGGTGACGTATCGATCGACTGCGGCATAGCTCAGTTTGGCTTTGGACTGAATTTTTGCCAGGATAAATTCGTAGCTGCCCACTTTGCCGGCATCACTGACGTTGATCTTACAAACCAGAGAAGGGCGGATTTCACCCTCTGAGAGTGCGCAGAAATCTCGACCAATCGCTTCAGGCAGCATTGGCAAGACGTCGCCATGAAAATAAGTGGATGTCGCGCGGGAGGTTAGCGCCTCGTCGAGCCCTTCCATTCCATCGAGGTAGGCGGTGGGGTCGGCAACGGCGACGTACAGTACCCAGCCCTCGCTGGTAACCTCGGCATATAAGGCATCATCAATGTCTTGGGTTCGAGCCGCGTCAATAGAGACAAAGTTCAGATGACAGAGATCTACACGCTCCGGGTCAGCAAGCGGGCTGCGCTCCTCGGCAAATTTTACCCAGGCAGCCGTCTCTTTGTCGTTCCATGCCCAGGCTAGCCCCATTCGCGCGGCGCAATAACGGTTCTCCAGCCCAGGCGTTCCGGGTGAGCCAAATACTGATAAGATTTTGGCAGAGGGTTTGCCCTCTTTGAAAGGGTGGCGCATGAGTGCGCATTCAACCTTGTCCCCGGGTTTTGCGCCGTTTCGGGCGTGGGGCGGAATAAATAGCCAGCGCTTAAGGTCGTTGAGATCGGGCTCAACAAAAACGGCCTTACCCTTAACCACAAGGGTTCCGACAAACCGATCTAGCGTACTGCTTATGAGTCGCTCAACATCGGCAACCGTTCGGCCATCCTGACTTTTTTTGCCGCCTTTGCCTTTTTGAGTGGCGGGGCGAATGCAAATGCGCACTTTGTCACCGGGAAGGACTTTTAGCATTTCATCGGGCGGGATGAAGATTTCACGACCATCGTCGACAACAGCGAAACCGTAGCGATTTTGCGTACCTTTTACAGTGGCTTCAGCGTATTCTTTTTCCGCCTCTATTTGCTGTTTCAGGCCCTTTAATTGGGCCATGGCGTCGTTGGTTAGCATGGCCGTTTGGAGCTCCCGGGTATCGCAGCTGTCATCAAAGACGAATCTGACCACGGGCCAGATTCAAAGTAGGCGTGAATGCTAGCGAAATTTCTGTCTGCTGTCAGCGTCTGACGCACTTCTTAGCGTTAAATTACTCACTGCGTTGACAGTAGGCACGTCGAGCGCTTTACTGGGGGCAGGCCGAAAATTAATGAGTAGGGCGGATATTGTTTGATAAAACGAGCTGATCCACGGTGGGTTCTCCACAGCAACCAGTTCATGACGACTTCGCAACTTCTTGAAGGCAGGCAGGGCTCACCCATCGGTGCCCTCCTCGATAAAACCTTTACCTCCGATCAAATTTCTACTGCTAAGGAGTCTTCCTATGGAAGCGATTGATGCTGCTTGTCATGATGAAACCCCTGTTGTGGTGTTGTCTGGGCGCAAAACCTACGTGCTCGACACCAATGTTCTATTGCATGATCCTACCGCGGTGGCTGCCTTTATGGAGCACCGTGTGGTTATTCCCATGACCGTTCTTGAAGAGCTGGACCATATTAAGGACAGACGCGATAAAACGGTGAGTCGAGAGGCGCGGATTGCCATTCAAATGATTGAAAAAGTCGTGGGGAGCGCCAGCCCCGGTGCGACTCAGGCAGGTGTCGAAATTCCGGGCTCAAATTTCAATGGGCCCTTAGGTACCCTCGCTATTTATCCTGACCAGTTGATTCAAGAGGATGGGATCGTGCCCTTCCTCAATGCGACACAGGATCAGGCTAACGATAATCGTATTATTAATGTCGCGCTAAAGTTGCAGGCTGAGCAGCCCGACTCTGTAGTTTGCTTGGTGACGAAAGATATTAATATGCGTATCAAAGCCAAAGGTTCAGGGCTTAACAACGTCGAGGATTACCGGCACGACCGTGTGTTAGATGACATCGACTTGCTGTCAACGGGTTATGAGCACTTCAGCGGGGATTTTTGGTCAACCATTGCCGAGGTAGATACGGTTCGAGAAGACAGTATCACCCTGCACCGCCTTGCAAGGGCAGCCCTGCCTAACGCTTACCCCTGTCAATTTGTCTACGATGATGAAAAGTTTTTGGCCTATGTGGTCAGGCTCGATGATGAATTTGTCTATCTGCGCGTGGACAGCCGGGATAATTTGATGAACCAGCGTTTTTGGGGGCTGGCGCCGAGAAATTTGGAACAGGCTATGGCGATGCGCCTATTGGACGATGGCGATATCGACATGACGGTTCTTACGGGCCCTGCAGGTTCTGGTAAAACACTGCTCGCCTTGGCCTATGGTCTGCACGCCATTCTAGAGCAGCGAAAGTTTTCCAAGTTGATTGTCGCCCGTTCAACGCCACCGATCGCCGAGGAGATTGGATTCTTGCCGGGAACTGAAGAGGAGAAAATGGCACCCTGGTTGGCTGCCTTCGAAGATAACTTGGAGATATTGCACGGCTCTGATGAGTCCGCTAACGGCAGTATCGATTACGTGAAAGAGCGTGCCAACATTCAGTTTAAGTCGCTCAATTTTATGCGCGGTCGCTCGTTTAACAATGCCTACATTATTATTGATGAAGCACAGGGGCTGACTCAGTTTCAGCTGAAATCGATCATCAGCCGGGTGGGCGCCGACTCGCAAATTGTCGTGCTGGGTAATCTGGCTCAGATCGACAACAAGTATATATCGCCGCTAACCTCAGGGCTGACCTACCTTGTAGAGCGGGTTAAAAGCTACCCGCATGCAGGCACCATGTTTATCAACGGTATCATACGCTCAAGGTTGGCCGCCTTTGCTGAGGAAAATCTTTGAGGTAAAAGTTAATCAGCCAGTTCGGCTTTGACCTTAACCGTAGCCCCCACCTCAGCGGCCCAGGTGAGCGGCTGTGGGGTGAGTAAAATAACGGTGGAGCCCAAGAAAAATCGACCCACCTCGTCCCCCGCGGCAAAGGTTGGCGCGTCATCGGCACTCCAATGGGTTTCTCTGATGGTCGCTGGAGCGGGGGCTTCGACACCACCCCAAACGGTTTCTATACCGGCCACAATAATGGCACCGACGAGCACGAGAGCCAGCGGGCCATCGACAGTATCGAAATAACACACCAATCGCTCATTTCGGGCAAACAGCTGATCGACCGTCTGTGCCGTGCTTTTATTAACGGCAAACAGATCTCCGGGCACATAGCGGGTGCGTCGTAATGTCCCGGTGGTGGGCATGTGGATCCGATGATAATCCTTTGGTGATAGATAAATGGTGGCAAAACTGCCGTTATCAAAATCTTGCGCCGCTAAAGAATCACCCCCGAGCAAAGCGCTTGCGGTGTAATTTCGGCCCTTAGCCTGAATCATGGCTCCGTCGGTTATGGGCCCTCTTTGGCTGAGCTCACCGTCAGCGGGCATGACCCAACGGCTTGTCGCGAGAGGGCGCGCGTCGCTTTTGAGTTCCCGGGTAAAAAAAGCGTTGAAGTGGGGGTAGTCTTCGGGCCTTTCGATCGCAGCATCTTTCAATGAGACGCCGTAACTGCTCATAAAAGCCTTAACCAATGCGTTTTTCAGCCAGCTTGGGCTTTGTAGGTGGCCAAGCCAGCCTGCGGCCCGTGACAGGTGGTGTTGTGGGAGTAGCGACTGCAATACGGCGAAAAATTTCATAAATAGATAAACATGGTAGGTGAAGTTGGGGGTATTCTAGCCGTCCCTGACCTCAGGTTCAGTGAATTTAGACTATGAAAACAGCGTTTGCGCAAAATACTCGTCGGTTCAGCTTTACTGGCACTGCTTACTTTGGACTTTTAGGCGTCATTACTTGGATGATTGCTGTGCCGCTGCGTGCTGAAACCGCTGCGGCAGAGCCCACGACTTTACCTTCAGAGGGGGCGGTCACGGAAACCTCGTTATCGGACCCGGCAGAATCAAAGTCTGAAGCCAAGTCATCAGACGGAGTGGCGCCATCGGATCAGATGGTTGAATCTGAAGGGCTCGCGCCCTCCGAAGGCACCTCATGGATGGATGCCGGGCATGGCCTTGTGACAGAAAGGGCCGATGACCTCACGCAGTGGTTTGACGCTTATTTTGGGGGAGGCGACTCTGAGGATGACGAGGCTTATTCACGACTGCGACTGCGAGTCAGCAATGAGCGGGATGAACGTCTCGGTAACGATGTTCGCTTTCGGTTGGGCGGCAAGGTTAACTTGCCGCAAATCTCTAAGCGACTTGATCTGGTATTTCAGGGTGATGACCCGCTCAATGACATCAATGGCGAACAAGATGAGTCGCAGTCTAGGGTTGCCCTCGAATTAAAAGTTAACCGCTTAGAAGACATGGACGTCGATTTTAAGCTCACCTTGGGTGTGGGCTCGAACGGCCCGAAACCGGGCGTCAAATTTATCTATCAGCGTGATTTGAGCGAGCGTAACAGCCTGCGGTTTGTTGAGCGCGTTCAGTTTGATGCCGGCGACGGCACTACCAGCACATCCCGTTTGCTGCTAGATCACCAAATTAGCGAGCAGCAACTTGTTCGCAGTTATTCCCGTGCCTTGTACGGCAGCAGCACTGATGGGCTGGAATTGAGCACCAGCCTGCAGTGGATCAATTTTTGGAATGCAGACCGGGCAAATGGTGGTCCAACCGAACGCGGCCTCATGATCTATGGTGAAGTCTGGGGTGCAACAGAGCCTTACGAGTATGTGTCTAACTACAAGCTTGGTTTTAGATACCGGCGTCAAACCTATCGTGATTATCTGTTCATAGAATTTGAGCCCAGCTACAACTGGCGCGTCGATGAACCTTACGACAACCGCGAGGGCGCTTGGAAAGTTGAACTGCGCTTCGAATTTTTACTGTTTGAGGATTTACGCAGGGATCAAAGCAGTTCTTAAGTGCGCCAAAGCCGCTTCATCAGCGCAGAAACGGTAGGTGAGCTCAAAGCAGCGGAGGAAGTCTCAATGCGCCATAGTGAGGCTTGCCGCGTAACAATTTACTGACCCATCGACGATACGATTTGTCGATAACTGGCTAGCCGCTCCGCGCTGATTTCCCCCCGGTCATGGGCTTCGAGAATCGCGCAGCGGACCTCATGGCTATGGCTACAATCGCGAAAGCGGCACAGGCCTAGCAGGGGTTCAAATTCGGCGAAGCCGGCAGCCACGGCATCTTTGCTTAAGTGACTGAGGTGGAATTCCCGTACCCCCGGAGAGTCTATTAGGCGACCGCCTCCGGGTAGGTGGTAAAGCGCTGCGGCGGTCGTGGTGTGGCGGCCCAATCCAACAGCGTCAGAAAGGGCGCCAATGCGAATCTCCAAATCGGGTAATAGCCTCTGGATTAATGACGACTTGCCAACCCCGGACTGCCCGACCAACGCAACGGTTTGTGTGGCCACCATGCTCAACAAGGCTTCAGCCGCTGGATCGCTAAGTCGATCAGTGGTTAATACCTCAATGCCCAGCTCACGATAAATTTCGGCGAGTTGACGTGCCGATGGCTCTTCGGATAATAAATCAGCTTTATTGAGCACCAGACTGGTTTCGATACCGGCGTGGCCGGCCGCCACTAAATAGCGGTCTATTAAATTGGCTTGAGCGAGTGGCTGAGGTGCAATAACGATCAGTAGGCGGTCGATATTGGCAGCTATGGGTCTCAGTGCACCTTGGCTGTTGGGTCTGGAGATCACCGTTCTACGGGGTAGCAAGGCTTCAATCACCCCCTGCTCACCTTGTGGCGTCCACACAACCTCATCACCTGCTACGGGGTCTTCGGTGCGGCGACGAAGGGTGGTCGTTAGGCGGTCGCCATTTTCAGTCTCAATAAGTACCTGTTTGCCAAAGCGCGCTATAACCAGCCCCGATTCACCCCCCGACTCGCTGTCACTGCGATAGCGGTCTTGTGCCGCCTCAATGCGGCGGTGCTGCTGTTTGCTGAGTCGTTGTTTGGACATGGATTTAGTGTACTGCGTCCCGACCGATCATGTGAGTGAAGATTTAAATGCCTAGGTGGGGCCTCTGATAGACTGACGCCAACGGAGGACGTTATGTCAGATGCACAAAATCTCATTTGGGTTGATCTAGAAATGACGGGGCTCATACCCGAGCAGCACCGCGTTATTGAGATGGCCACCATTGTCACCGATAGTGATTTAAATGAGCTGGCTCAAGGGCCGGTGATCGCCATTCATCAAAGTCAGGGGGAGCTTGACGCAATGGATGAGTGGAATACCAGTCATCATACAGCGTCCGGGTTGGTGAAGAGGGTCGGCGAGAGTGAATATGACGAGCATCGAGCTACCCGAGAAACCTTGGCATTCCTCGAAAAATGGGTGCCAGCGGGGAGCTCACCGATGTGCGGCAATTCAATTTGTCAGGATCGACGGTTTATGGCCCGCCATTTGCCCGATCTCGAGGCCTTTTTCCATTATCGAAATTTAGACGTCAGCTCCCTGAAAATTCTTGCCAGTCGCTGGCGGCCAGATTTACCCGGCTTAAAAAAGCGCAACGTGCACTTGGCCCTCGACGATATTAGAGAGTCAATAGAGGAACTGCGTTACTACCGAGACAATTTCCTTCAAGTGCCGTCTTTATAGATTAGCTTGATGGCGATGCTGTGCCAGGGCCCAGGCGACGTGTTCCCTGACTAAGGGAGAGGGATGTTCGAGGCGATGATTTAGGGCGGCGAGCACCTCTGGGGAGGTGGTTGCGTTGCCTAAAGCAATGGCAATGTTTCGCAACCAGCGCTCGTGACCAATGCGACGAATGGGTGAACCTTGCAGGCGCGTGTCGAAGTCCTGCTCGGTCCAAGCGAACAAGCGCGTCAGCGCTTCTCGGTCGAGGTTGTGGCGCGGGGCAAAATCGGCCTCCGCAGTGGGCTGCGCAAATTTATTCCAAGGGCACACGAGTTGGCAGTCGTCACAGCCATAAATGCGGTTGCCCATGAGCGGACGCAGAGCCGGATCAATGGAGCCCTGGTGCTCGATGGTGAGGTAGGAAATACATTTCCTGGCATCGAGGACGTGGGGCGCCACGAAGGCTTGGGTAGGACAAATATCGAGACAAGCCGTGCAGCTGCCGCAGTGCTTGACCGCTTTGGGTGGGTCATGGGTAAAAGGAATGTCGGTATATATTTCACCGAGGAAAAACCAGGAGCCCGCCCGTTCGTTAATGAGCATGGTGTTTTTGGCGATCCAACCCAAGCCAGATTGCTCGGCCAGGGCGCGCTCCAGGACCGGGGCACTATCGACAAAGGCGCGGTACTGCCCAGACCCCAGTTCAGCTTCGATCCGCTTTGCTAGTCGCGCGAGTCGCTGCCGCATAAGTTTGTGATAGTCGCGGCCTAGGGCATAGCGCGAGATGTAGGCTCGGTCATTCTGACCTAAAACCACCTCGGGATCGGCGGCAGCCTCGGGTAAGTAGTCCATCCGCAGGGTAAGCACTGTGCAGGTGCCGGGAATGAGGTCAGCGGGACGGGCTCGTGTAAGGCCATGCCGCGTCATGTAGTGCATGTCGCCCTGATAGCCTGCGTCCAACCATTTTTGCAGGTAGCCCTCGTGCTGATTCAGGTCTACCCCGGTGATGCCCACCTGCTGAAAGCCCAATTCCTGAGCCCATTGGTCCAGTTGTGCCTGAATCGCCGCAAGGGTGTCTGTGTGTGTTTCGGTAGGGGCCATTGGCGCATTCTGACAGACCCAGATTCCCCCGTCGTGCTAATGCTTCGGTACACTTGCGCAATGACAGATATGATCGAACTCACAATTGACTTGCCCGATGAGCATAGCACCATCGATTTTGGGGCTAGGCTGGCTCAGAGCTGTAAGCCCCCCATGAGGATTTACCTTAGCGGCGAGCTTGGCGCTGGGAAGACCACGTTGAGTCGTGGCTTCATTCGCGGATTGGGGCACGTGGGCAGTGTGAAAAGCCCGACCTACACCTTGGTAGAGCCCTATGAGTTTGATGATGTTATGGTTTTTCATTTTGACCTGTACAGAGTCGCAGACCCAGAAGAGTTAGCTTATATGGGATTTGATGACTACTTGATGGCGCCGGCGCTGCTGTTGGTCGAATGGGCAGAGCGCGGTGGAGACTGGCTGCCGCCGCCGGACTTGTTGATTCATTTGTCGTCCCTCGATGGGGGTAGGCAGTTGACCCTAAACGGACGTTCGCAACAGGGTAAGCGGGTATGCCAACAGTTAATGGCGTAGGGCTAGGGTCTTCTACTCGTTAAAAATTTGCGCCTTGTTTTGGACTCGCGTGCAAAACAAGGGGACATAGGGCTAACATGCCCGGTAAAAAGTGAGCGTGCACTTGGCGTCAGGGCGAAAAAAATGTGGCAATAGGGCGATACCTGCGGGCGCGCTGCTGTGTCTTTTTTTTCTGACCACAATGCCGCTGCACGCGGCAGATATTCTCGATGTGCGATTGTGGCGAGCCCCCGACCACACTCGGATTGTGTTTGATCTTTCAGAGCCCATTTCGCACTCGATCCTTGAGCTGGATAACCCCAGACGCCTTGTTATCGATGTGGCGAATGCGCGCTTGATCAATGCCCTGACCAATTTGCCATTGGCAAATACACCGATTGCTCGGGTGCGTTCAGGGGTGCGTGAAGGCCATGATTTGCGCATTGTCTTTGACCTTAATGGCAAGGTGCGCCCTAAAAGCTTCCCGTTAACACCCAATGAGCGAACCGGCCATCGGTTGGTTCTCGACCTTTTTGACGAGGGCGTTAAGCCTGTCGAGGTTGAGGCGGTGAAGAGTGTGGATCAACTGTCAGATCGGCGCGATATTATTGTGGCTATTGATGCCGGTCACGGTGGCGAAGACCCTGGAGCTTTGGGCCCCAAAAAACTGTATGAGAAAAAAGTGGTTCTGGCGATAGCGAAAAAATTAAACGCTCGACTTGAAAACACTCCGGGCTTAAAGCCTGTGATGATCCGCGATGGTGACTACTACGTGAGTCTCCGTGGTCGGCGGGACTTGGCGCGCAAGTCAACGGC
>OBPT01000040.1_pt1 | contig 36603 bp, 38 predicted proteins | sample 1534671 | NCBI WGS metagenome assembly OBPT01 (sample SAMEA3275494, study PRJEB22092) | marine metagenome | biome: ENVO:00000447 marine biome; feature: ENVO:00002042 Surface water; material: ENVO:00002010 seawater | collected 2014-06-21T11:00:00+00 | depth 1 m | reverse complement strand
CCGCCTGCATCTGCATCTGTGGGTAATGAATACCTGGCTCAAAATCGAGAAAGAGCGAGCCTAACCAAGCGGCGCCAGTGCGCCAGTCTTGCCACAGATGATGGGTGAGAAAAGACACCAGCATGGCCCGTGATCTGAAATTGATGTAACCCGTTTGCAGCAAGCATCGCATGGACGCGTCAATGAGGGGGTAGCCGGTGCGGCCTTCTCGCCAGGCATCGAGGCGCTCTGGATCACCGCGTCTCGGAAAATCCAGATATCCCCGGTTTAAGTCCTCAGATTCCATCCGGCATTCCATTTCGAACTTTTGAATAAAATGGCAGTGCCAGTGCAGCCGAGACTCAAAGGCGCTCAGCGCGCGTCCCCATTCGCCGTCGCTTTGCCGGTGTTTCAGTGCATGGTATGCCTGACGTAGGCTGAGATTGCCCCACGCCAAATGAGGCGACAGTCGAGAGCAATGCTGTCGAGCGGCCTCAGGTTTAGAAATGCTCACTTGATAACGCTTGGCGCGGGTGTCGAGGAAGCTCCTTAACACGGAGGATGCCGCTTGGGTGCCACCGCGCTGGAAGTCGGGTTGGCGTGCTTCCCAGCGCGCCAGTCGGCGTGTTTGTGCCCCCCATAACGGCTCCGGTAGGGGCTGATGCAGCGCTGTGAGGCGACCCAGGTTGGCGGCAATAAGCGGTTGCTCCATCACCTGATGCCACGCACGATTCCATCCTTGACGATCAGCGCGACCACGCTGCACGCCATTGCTCTGGAATTCCTGCCAGCGGATCCCCTCGCTAGCGCAAAAGCGCATGATGCGCCGATCCCGCTCAAAAGTGAGGCCCAGTCCCGTCTCTGCATGGCTAAATAGCTGTTTAATGGGCAGGTGCTTATGGAGGGTTTTCAGCAGTGTTTCTGCCTCCCCTTCGAGCACCTGAATGGCGGTGCCGTATGGCCGCAGTTGCATATTGAGTTCATTGAGCGATTGAGCGATGAAATGCCAATGACGGCCTCGGTAATGAGCGTCGTGGATGAGCATCGGTTCAATGATATAGAGCAGCAGCAGTGGCTCTCCTTGGTTAATAGCCGCGGCGAGAGGCCCATGATCGATGAGTCGAAGATCGCGCTTGAACCAGACAATATTCATGAGGTGCCAGGCTTTCGCGACAACAGGACGTTCACGACGGGCTGACCTGTCATCACGTTTTGTAAGTGGACCCGGCCGCGATAGATCGCGCTGTAGATAAGACGATAGGCATCGCGGTCGAAGGCGGGCGTCTGGTTCGTGGATAAAGCGTTTCGTGCTGCGGATACCGTGTCAAAGCAGCCATACCAAGCCCACTGATCGATCAGGTGAAATTGCTGCTCGGGCTGTTGTTCAATCGGTTTGATCGTATGCTCTGCCAATAATAGAGGACCGTCGAATGGCCATGCGGCAATCCGTTGCCGTGCGAGTTGATCCAGCAAACGCGCATTGTGCTGCGACTTGGATTCCTCACCGGCACAGGCGCCATCGCATCGCCCTAGTTGATGCTGAAAGCAAGGGCCATGGCCTCGGTCTAATCCCATCACACGAAGACAGAGGGCATGATCTCTGGCAAGGTTTTGCAGTGAGCTGATGACTTGGCCTTTGTTGGCATAGAGTCCAAATGTTTCGATTTTCCGAGTGGCCACGGGGAGAAAGTCGATGGCAGTGGGCTGTAAAAACCCTTCAGAGGAGGGCGTCAGCGTCATCGTCCACAAACGACGCAGCCGCCTTTGCCGACGGTTGTATAAGGGAACCTCCCGTTTGATGGCCTCATTTTCGATTAACAAGGCACCGACTTCCCCAGCGGTCATCTGACAATCCACCCGGCGGACTTGTGACATCAGTCGCTGATGGCGGCCGGGTTTTCGACCTTCATTACTATGCTGAGTGACCCGACTGTGGATATCGACACTTTTGCCGATGTATAAGAGCCCGCCTTGCGCGTCGAAAAAGCGATAGACACCACTACACCGTGGCAGCGTCTCTGCGGGCGCGCCTGCTCGGGTAATGGTGAAAGGCTGAGACACTAAGGCCATGGTGTCGTTGTCATACTGTACTGGACACACTGTGTCTGACTTGTCCTCATTGCGTACGTGGGTGAACGGCTGGCCGCATTGTTTAGCAATACCTGTTTAGGAGCGGTGGCCGCTCGGAGTGGGCGCTGAGCAAACCGAACGAGCGGCTGTCTCGTAGGTCCATTAGGAGGGACAGTGTAATGAAAATAGCCTTAAGCGAGCTCGGCACCGCCGAGCTCACTGATGTGGTCATCGAATCAGTCGATTTGAGCCTTTATATCGCACACGCGCGGCTCGGTGAAGAAGAGCGGCTGATTGCCGACCGTAATGGGAAGGTGCTGAAGACCCGTAACCTCTTAGAGATGCAGCGAACCATTCGTAAAGCGGTCACGTGTGAGCTCTTCCTGCGGCAACGCAGCGCCTACGACGAGATGGTGGGACACAGCTATCAGGCGGCTGATAATGTGATGGAATTACCACTGGGGCGAGAGCCGCTCCCGGAGTGGTTAAATTAACCTGCTGGTTTTATGCCTCGGTGTCCAAGTCACCGTCGGCTAGCTTGTGCCCCCAATCGCGTTTGGCTTTGAGATATTGCAAGTTGTGACTGTCCACGCCGACAACGTGCTTCACTTGCTCAATCCCTGGTACGCCCAGCGCGGCCAGATCATCCAATTTTTTAGGATTGTTGGTCAGTAGCCGTATGCGGCGACCTTGGCCAAAATGTTTCAGTAAGATGGCCGCATCCGAGAAATCTCGGCAGTCCTCGGGCAAACCTAAAGACTGATTGGCCTGATAGGTATCTTCACCGGCATCTTGCAGTAGATACGTCGCTGCTTTCGCCCACAGTCCGATCCCTCGGCCTTCGTGGCCCGCCATGTAAATCAAATAACCGCCGTGAGGGTCCTCCGCAATGCGATCAATCGCTGCTTCTAATTGTGGTCCGCATTCACATCTTCGAGAGCCAAAAATATCGCCTGTCAGGCAATTGGAGTGCACCCTGACTAAGGGGTTATCGCTCTCTTCCGGCTTGCCGATGACCAATATGCTGTTCACTGCCATGCTGGAGGCCAAATGGGAAAACAGGTGTTGGCCGCCTTGTTCCCGCAGGGTACTGGCCAGATGCTCAACCTCACTCAGCTCGGTGCTTCTGACACAGGCATACCATCTGACCGTTGGATGCTGAGTGCCTCGAGCGAGCGGCATAGGGATGGGGCCTAGGAGGTTGAGGTGTTGTCCGGGACTCGCCGCGCCATCTGTGTCGACCGGCTCACCGTCGTGATTGATACGGCGTAACTTACCGTCACGAATCAGACGCTCACGAATCTCCGGATTGATATAAGTAAACATGTCGGTTCCTACGTTCGCCTCTGGGTATGTCAGCGCCTCAGTCAACGCACAGTATAAATCGCTTCCGTGTCACTAGCGCGGCTGATCGCTGAAAGCAGATCAACTTTCTCAATGCGTCCGGCGTTGGCTCGTGTGAGTGAGGCGCTGTGTGCTTTCGCACGATGGGGTCCGGCAGGAGAGCATTCCCCCGCTAGACCACACGTTGAGTCAGCCCTCAGTGGGCGGTGCGCATTAGGGGGCAGGTGCTGCAATACCAGCGGGCGGAAACCCCCCCAGCACTCGGTCGGCCGCACTGTCGAGGGCTGCCTGATCACGGATGGTTTCTTCCTTCAGTTTAGACTGCGTCACGCTTCGCCATACCGAGGCTTTTTCCTCGGGGTCGATCATATCGATAATGAAAGTGCCCTGAGTGTATTCAGTCACGCGAACGTCTGTCTGGCCCATACAGTTATAGCAGTTATACATCGAGTAGCGATTGTAACGGCTGTAGCCCATAGAGGCGCCGTAGGAGGGGTTGTTGTAGCTTTTGACGTCCGTTTTCTCCATGAGGTTCAAATGCCAGCTCAATAACAGATCGGCATCGCGCGTATTCTCAACAAATACCAAACCCCTCGCTTCGAGGGAGCTTCGCAGGGCGCTATCGATACGATCTCTTTGAAAATCGGTGAGCTCAGTCGGGTTATTGCCGGTGACTTCGCCACTCAACGCGTAGAAGGCGATGGTTTTAGGTTGGCTAAAATCATAGTCGGGTGCGAAATCCACCACCGCCTCGGGTGGCTTGGTGGCGCAGGCCGCCAGTGTCGCTATGACAATCGCCGTGCAGGCTAAACGGATCAAGTGCATCGAATCTCTCCACAAATCTTAAAAATAAAAAGCTAAGGTACCCAAGTGTGCTGACCTTTTCGTATCGAGCTGTCCTAGGTGTCGTCGGCAACCAGACAGGGTTATTGAGTTGCCGCGCGGATCACCGGCTCGACAGTGCTGTATCAGCTGCTAAGCCCCCTTCCAGACCGGGATTATCACAGCCCATGGATCATGATCAAAGTGCCATCTGACACATTATCGCAATGAGGCGCCTTTTTAGGTGCGGGGCAGTGACCGCTGATCGCAGCTACTGAGCGCTGCTTGAACCGCTTGAACATGTTGTCGCGTCATCTGAGTCAGCTGCAGTAGCAATGCGTCACGCTGCACTACCCAGTCTTGGTAGGGCGGTGTGAATGAGGTGTAAAGAACCGTTTCAAGGCGCTGAGTGGGTGTTTGGAGGAGCTCTGCTCGCCGACGAAGGCTGACCACCCAAGGCTGGACTCTCCCCACAAAAAACTGCTGCACGACCCGCTCTAAGGCTCTGGATCGCTCCGTGGCCTGTCCAAACGGGCAAAGGGGACGCTCTGATTGTGTCGTCGCCAGCAAGGTATTGGCGCGCTCGAGTGCCCACACCAGATGAGACGTTGCAAGCAGTAACTCGCCGCCATCACCCGCCCGTAAGTCACTGAGTAACAACTCAAACGCGCGATTATCGGCAGACCAATCCCCGTCTAGCCAACGCGCACTCATAGCTGACAATGAAACCACCGTTTGCTCAATGGCGCTATTCGTGCGTTGCGGATAATCAGCCAAGGCTGGATCGGCCTGCCAAAATGCACGCCACTCGGATCCAAGCAGTACCGCGTTAAAAACCTGTTCCGAGAGCGATTGCTTGCGGTCGTCACTGGCAACCCTGAGTGTTGCCGCCAGCGCAGTGTTGCCGCGGCCCTCCAATAGATCAATACACGCTGGTGCGAGGTCAAGGAATTCGAGATCCAGCAGGAGTCGCTGGGAGGGAGAGGCGGTTCTCCCCAGCTGGGTATTGCGCCGCCCGAGATTGACCTGCAGTGAGCAGCCGGTTAACGACAGAAAGTCGATCAAATCGATCTGCTGAGCTGTCGCCGGTCCTGCTTGCTCAAGCGCCGGTGGTGCTAGGTCGCGCCGCGGGTGAGCCTGCGGCTCAAGTGTGATGCCGGTGACGGTGGAGAGCCGATCTAGGTACTCACTCAAGTGCGCGAGCCCTGACTCAGACTGACCGCAACCGCTCAACAAGAGCAGCAATAGGGCGATGATATGACGCATGTTTAGCCGTTCAGCGCATCACGGGCTTCTTCACGCCAGCGGCTGAGGTGGTGTAAGTCAGGGTCAGGCGTCACGCGCGCAGCCCATTTAGCGAAGTCGATTGCCACCAATAAATCGATATCGGCGAAGGAAAAGTCCGCACCTGCAAGGAACGGGCGTTGCGCTAATTCGCGATTCAGCATGTCAAACCCCTCCGCGAGCCGGACTTGTCCTCGATCAGCGAGTGCCGGGAGCTGTGTGACTGCGGCGACGCCAGGGAGTGCACGATCTTTATAGTTTGGATGTGAATTTCTGAAGGCATCCGCGATTGGACTAAAAATCTCAGTGAACAGTCGATGGTTCCAGTTAAGCGTAGTCGCGCGCGCCTCTGGCGTGCGCCCGAGTAGCGGTCGGTCTGGAAAGCGTTCTTCGAGGTAATGCACGATGGCAATGACGGCACATAGCACCGTGCCATCATCAAGCACTAATGCAGGAACGGTGGCCTCCGGAACGATGGCTTTATAGGCATCACCCAGTTGCTCCTCACTCCCTAAATTGATTTGAGTGGTGTCTAGTTCAATCTGTTTGTAGTCCATGAACCGCTTTAATCGGGCGGGATTTGGCGCAGCATCAAAAGAATAGAGTTTCATAGTGGCGTCATCTTGGCCTCGGGGAGGGCATTATAACCGGGCGCTTACTCAGTCAGTGTCTAAAGCCAGTTTTAGATCTTTTACGCAACCGCTATACTCCCGATCCCTGAGACGGAGATTTCATCATGCGCTGTTTATTAATTATTCTGTTGCTGTCCCCAGTGGCGGCGCTGGCACTTGATCTAACGGACCGACAACGAGCCGATATCGAAGCACGAATACAGCCTTTTTCTGAGGTCTGTGTGCAGGGAGAGGCCTGTGGTGGCGGGGTTGCTATGGCAGAGGGTGCTGCGCGTTCGGGAGAGGACGTTTATAACGCGGCCTGCATGGCGTGTCATTCGGCGGGCATTGCGGGTGCGCCCAAAGTCGGTGAGCAGATGGCCTGGGCCAGTCGTATCGCAAAAGGCATGGATGTTTTGTACGACAGCGGTATTAATGGGGTCGCGGGGACCGGCATGATTGCGCGTGGTGGCTGTGCCGATTGCTCCGATGATGAGATTAAATTAGCCGTCGACTTTATGGTCGAAGGCAGCCGCTAACCGCTTAAGGCAGCAGATTGGCTGTCGATTTCCCTTAAGGATAGCGCGGTCTCGAGGTGTGTAATCGAGACCGCGTCACTAGCCTCTAAATCGGCCAGCGTGCGGGCAACTCGAAGCCTCCGATGGGCGCTCCGTGCCGATAATGACAGAGTCTTGATCGCCGTGACGAACCAATGATGGGTTTTGGTCGCGAGTCGGCAAGCGCTGATCAAGTGATCACCCTCTAACGCGCTGTTCAAGCACTGCTGACGCACTAATTGTTGCTCACGCAGCGTGGCAACACGCTCTCTAACAGCGCGAGAGTATTCTCGAGCGGGGCGCGGGCTCAACAGCGCATCGGGTGGTGGTCGGTTGATCGTAATGTGAAGATCAATGCGATCTAGTAACGGCCCAGACACCCCGTGCCAGTAGCGTTGAATGGCAACGGGTGTGCAGCGGCAAGTACTTTCTTGCCTGCCTGTCATACCACAGGGACAGGGGTTCATCGCGGCGACAAGCTGAAACTGCGCGGGATAGGTGTGTTGGTGGGCTGCGCGCGATACGGTGATTTCGCCCGTTTCTAACGGCTGGCGCAGCTGGTTCAGCACGGCACGCGGAAATTCGGCCAGTTCATCTAAAAACAATACCCCAGCATGCGCCATCGAGATTTCACCGGGAATCGCTCGCGATGTCCCGCCCATCAGCGCGGCAATACTGCTGGAATGATGCGGCGCTCTGAAGGGTGGTCCTTCACAATGGGGGAGTCCCACCAGATCTCGCAGTAAGCTCACTTCTCGCTGCTGGGTTGGGGTGATGGGTGGTAAAAGCCCTGGGAGCGCAGAGGCAGCCAGTGTTTTTCCGATCCCCGGTGGGCCTGAAATCATGAGGTGGTGGCCGCCTGCAGCGGCGAGCTCGAGGGCACGGCAAAGCAGGGGTTGCCCGCGTATCGCTGAGATATCAGGGTAGGTGATGGGTGGGCCATCGTCGGATTGACCGGCCGTTGTTAGCGCTGGGTGGGGCTGCTGAAGATGGCCACACAAAGACAGCAGGTCGGGTGCGGCAATGATGCGGCTGTTGGTGACGGAGGCCAGCTCGGATGCGCCCTCGATCGCGACGCCGCAGGCACGCCCGGCCTGCGTTGCTGCGACGACTGCGCTCAATAAACCACGGCACTGTCGGATGCTGCCATCCAAGCCCAATTCACCGAAAAACTCTCGATTATGGGCAATCGCTTCGGGTAATTGTTGCGATGCGATCAGCAGGCCTAATGCCACTGGCAGGTCATAACGAGTCCCCTGCTTGAGCGACTCCGCGGGCGCAAGGTTCACCGTAATATGGTAGTCGGGCCATTTGAGGTGTGAGCTGATAATGGCGCTGCGAATACGACCCCGCATCGCGCGACAATCCGTATCGGACAACCCGACGACTTGGAATCCAGGGAGTCCAGTACTTAGGTGTATTTCGGCGGTGACGCTGGGTGCGTCGAGACCCGCTTGGCCACGCGTGCTGATAAAAGCGAGGTGCATAGATCGTCCTTGATCTCATGAGGGGGGCAGTCAAATCAGTTAAGTGGTGAGCGTGTTTGACACCCACCTGCCCATATTAGGGGTCGGTTGATTGTTCCAGACTGTCGCTCAGCGCCTCAATTTGCTGTTCGAGTGCCTCTAGGCGCTGACGAGTTCGCTGCAGGACGGCGGTTTGTGCGTCGAACTCTTCTCGGCTGACGACATCCAACTTACCCAGTGCAGATTGAAGTAACGATTTGGCATTTCGATCGATCTGACTTAGCAGGGGATCATCGCTTTGAATCAATCGCTCAAAGAGTGATTGGGTGCGACCTGAATTAGCGTGTTCGTGACTCATTGTGTGTGCCTGTCTTTTGCGGATAGTGCGGGGTTGCTCATAGTGCTGGGTGGTTGCTCATAGCGCCTGTTGATTGCGGGTAGTGCGTATTGCTTGTGGCGCGTACCTGACGATAGTCGCGAGTACCTGACGATAGTGTCTAGTACCTGACGATAGTGGTGCGGTTTCGTCTGTGTCACTGCGCGCATTGCCATCCTTTTAATGTAGCGCACTATTTTCTCCGCTGACAGATCAGAAGTCGCCAAAAATGGTGCAAGCTCCGCACTAAATAAGTGCGTCTGGGTCCTACCGGCACGGTTGTGGGCGGTTACGCCAGTACCGCTTATTTAACTTAAGTGATTGAAAATAAATAATAAAAATAAATTGGCTCGATTGTCGCTAAACGCTGAGTGGGGGACACCGGTTCCAACCTTATTGGTCCACGGTTCATTAAGAGATCGACACGCAACGCTTCTACCCACTCAGGAGATACGAAATGAAATTAGTTAAGTATGCAGTTCCCGCACTGGCACTTGCAGGAAGTTTAAGTTTCACCGCCCCCTTGGCACAGGCCGCTGAAGTCAGTGGCAATGTGGCGTTGGTGACTGATTATAAATTCCGCGGTATTTCGCAGTCTGACAGTAAGCCGTCCGTTCAGGGCGGTTTCGATATTGCCTTTGACTCCGGCTTTTATCTCGGCACATGGGGCGCGGCGGTCGACTTCGACTGCGCAATCGATACTTGCGGCGGGGCAAATGGGGGCCTAGAGCTCGACTATTACGGTGGCTACTCGCACAGCTTCGACGGTGGCTTTGGCGTAGATGTGGGCTACATCTACTACGACTATCCCCAGGATGAGGGCGTGCTGGGTGACTATGAGGAGGTCTATCTCAACGTGAGTTTCGGAGGCTTTTCCGCCGGCGTTGCGTTCTCGGACGAGTATTGGTTCGAAACGGGTGAGATCGTCTACACCAAAGCGGGTTACGACATGACCCTGCCCGGTGACTGGGGGCTCAGTTTCTTGGTGGGACAGGTCGATTACGACGTGGCTAGCTATGTAGAGACAGACAAGCATGTTCACTGGTTGGTGGGCCTGAGCAAGTCCTGGCAGGGCATCGACTGGAGCCTGACCTACGAGGATACCGATATCGACGACAACGAGTGCTACGGCTATGACTGGTGCGATGCAGCCCTCATCTTTGGAATGGCTAAGAGCCTATAACTCAAGTGCCGCGTGCGCAGCGCGGCTTTTTTGGAGATTGCCATGAAATTGGTTACTGCAGTGATTAAGCCTTTTAAGTTGGATGATGTGCGCGAGGCACTGTCCGGGATCGGTGTTCAAGGAGTGACGGTAAGCGAGGTCAAAGGTTTCGGTCGTCAAAAAGGGCATACCGAGTTGTATCGAGGGGCAGAGTACGTTGTTGATTTTCTGCCCAAGGTCAAGATCGATCTCGCCATTGCCGATGGCATGGTCGATCAGGCGATCGACACAATTTTGAAAGCAGCACAAACCGGCAAAATTGGGGACGGCAAAATCTTTGTGTCGAGCCTCGAACAAGTCACCCGCATTCGAACCGGCGAGACCGGCGAAGAAGCACTGTAAATCTGAGTTTTGGAGAACATTGTCATGGAAAACGAAATTTTTCAGTTGCAGTACGCGCTGGACACGTTCTACTTTCTCGTGTGTGGCGCCCTGGTCATGTGGATGGCTGCCGGCTTTGCCATGCTCGAGGCAGGATTAGTTCGCAGTAAAAACACGGTCGAAATTCTGACCAAAAATGTTGCTTTGTTTGCGGTCGCCAGCATCATGTACATGGTGTGTGGTTACAGCATCATGTACGGCGGGGATGTCTTGCTGAGCACGATTACCGGCTCCGGGGTCGTTGAAGGCGGAGACTCTGCCAGTTATGCCCCCTCTGCAGACTTCTTTTTTCAGGTGGTCTTTGTTGCCACCGCGATGTCCATCGTGTCGGGTGCCGTCGCTGAACGGATGAAGTTATTCGCCTTTTTAGCTTTCGCTGTCGTAATGACCGGCTTCATTTATCCGATGGAGGGTAGTTGGACCTGGGGCGGTAATCCGGTTTTTGGTCTTTACACGTTGGGTGACTTAGGTTTCCTCGACTTCGCAGGAAGCGGCATCGTCCATATGTCCGGCGCAGCCGCTGCACTGGCAGGCGTCATCTTAGTGGGTGCTCGCAAAGGGAAGTATGGTCCGAACGGCGAAGTCAACGCGATTCCCGGCGCCAACTTGCCCTTAGCGACGTTGGGCACGTTCATTCTCTGGTTAGGCTGGTTTGGCTTCAACGGTGGCTCAGTACTGGCGACTGCGTCGGTTGATAGCGCCAACGCGGTTGCGGTGGTCTTTATGAACACCAATCTCGCGGCGGCAGGAGGGTGTATTGCGGCGTTGCTGGTGGCGAAGATGTTGTTTGGCAAAGCCGATTTAACCATGGCACTCAACGGTTGCTTAGCGGGTTTGGTGGCGATTACGGCCGGCCCTGACACCCCCTCTGCACTACAGGCCACTATTTTTGGGGCGGTAGGCGGTGCATTAGTGGTCTTTTCAATCACCACATTGGACAAGTTGAAGATTGATGATCCGGTGGGCGCAATATCGGTTCACGGTGTCGTCGGTCTGCTGGGTCTGCTGCTGGTGCCATTGACTAATGATGGCGCGAGTTTTTCGGGCCAAATCATTGGCGCACTGACTATTTTCGGTTGGGTGTTTGTCGCCTCCCTGGTAACTTTTTTAGTGATCAAGCTCGTGATGGGGCTCCGCGTGTCGGAAGAAGAAGAGTACGAAGGTTCCGACTTAAGCGAGTGTGGCATGGAGGCCTATCCAGAGTTTGCTGGCAATCGATGACTACCCTTTTCGCTTGTGACAGCCTGGGCTCTTCGGAGCCCTTTTTTTTGCCGCCGAATTGGCTTTTTTTAACAACGCTTAGCCCCTGTCGCCAGCGAATTTGGGGTCGAGCACTTTATTCCGGTCTTCAGGGATTGCGAAAACTGCTCGGGGCTTCATAATATCCTCTCTCCTAACTGAGGCACCGCCATGAAATTAGTGACAGCCATTATCAAGCCATTCAAGATGGATGATGTGCGTGCCGCCCTAGCCGATATTGGTGTGCAGGGTGTGACGGTGACAGAGGTAAAAGGATTCGGACGTCAGCGAGGACACACTGAACTGTACCGAGGCGCCGAATATGTGGTCGATTTCTTGCCAAAGCTAAAGCTCGAAATTGCCTCACCAGATGAGCAAGTTGAAGCCATTGTTGAGGCGATTATTGCTTCCGCAAGTACCGGAAAGATTGGTGATGGCAAAATTTTTGTCGCGCCACTGGAGCAGGTTGTGCGGATTCGGACCGGTGAAACCGGCGTCGAGGCGATCTAACGACATTGTCTTAGGACGGCTTCGCGCTCGCCAGCGCAGCAATGGTACTCGGTAAGTCCGCTAAGCGCGTAATCGTTGCGTCGGCTATGTCACTGGTACCGCCATCAGGATTGAACCACACAGCCTTAGCCCCCGCTGCTATCGCGCCTGCAACGTCATTGTTGTGGCAGTCTCCTACGTGGATGACCGCATTGGCAGACACGCCCGCTTGCTCGAATACGCTGTGAAAGAGTGCTGTGTCAGGTTTGCTCATCCCAAACTCCTCTGCACGCCAGGCGTAGCGAAAGTAGCGGGCAATGGGCGTTTTACGGACGTCAGCATTGCCATTGGTGAGCGCACCGAGCAGATAGTCTTGGCTGAGGGAGCGCAGTACGGTTGCGGCATCCTCGAATAGCGACACCTTATGTCGCTGGGCGTAAAAAGCGGAGAAAGCCTCAGACGCGGCCGAGGCCGCGTCTGTTTTTGACTGGCCACTGCGTAGCAGTAATCGATAGATAAAAGCTTCACGGAATTGGCTGATATGGTGGGCGAGTTGGGGTTGCTCGGCGAGTATCTCGGCGCGCAGAGTGGATGCGTGTTGATCTGCTAGCTCACGAAGCGTTGCATGGGGGAAACGCTCGCTCAGATACTGCCACTGTGCGGCATCAGCGGCCACTAAAGCGGGTTTGACGTCCCACAGCGTGTCGTCAAGGTCGAAGGTGATCAGGCTGACAGACGCAGTCATCGAGTCTGCGGCAACGCAGTGGCGGTGCGGCGACGCGCCAAAAAGGGCGTTATGCCCATAAGGGAAGCTGCCCGATCACCTCGGCGAGGTAATCAAGGAAAAGCGTTCCATCTTCTGGCTGATACCGCTGGGTATTTGTCGCGCCAACAGCAATGACGCCCACGACCTCTTCTTGCCGGCGAATACTCGACAGCGCGACAGATCCCTCGCAAGTCACAGACGGAAAAAGCGCCTCCATTTCCTCGGGGCGTAGGACGCCCGAAATAGTATCGCCCCGCGCTAATAATTTTTGAGCCACCGATTGTGCCGGGTTGTCCTGATTGTCAGGGTCAAACCACACCAGCGAGCCAAGCTCCGCGCCAAAAGTACTGAGGACTTGTTGCTCCCAGATAACCGCAATATCGGTTTTTGTCTCGGCTGAGAGTAGCGCCAAAATAGTATCGCGAGTGGCGTTGAGTAGCCGATCATTCTCTTTACCAATATCGGATAACTCGGCGAGTTTTTGCCGTGATGTGATATTTCGCTCTCGTAAAATCGCGACTTGCCGCTCAACCAGCGACACTGCGCCCTGACCGCCGTGTGGCAGGTTCAGCGCGGCTAATAACGCGGGCCTATCCTGCAAAAAATCGGGGTGGGCTGTTAAGAACGCTTCGACATCATCTGGATTCATTTTTTCAGTCATCACTTTTTTCTTATGTAGGACAATGAGGGACCCTGCAGGTCAGTGTTATGCGTTGCGCAGGGATATCGTGCCATTAAAGACGGTCGTTGCGGGACCCCCTAGCCAAACCCGCTCCTGAGCACCTTGCCAGGAAACGGTGAGTTTGCCACCCGGTAGGTGAACCGCGACGTCGGAGGCCAAAAGCCCCAGTTGCACGCCATGCGCGACGGCGGCGCAAGCTCCCGACCCACAGGCTTGTGTCTCCCCCACACCCCGCTCAAAGACGCGCAGCTGAATCTCGTCACGCGAGAGGATCTGCATAAAGCCAACATTGGCTTTCTCAGGGAAGTCAGCGTGAGACTCCAGCAGGGGTCCTAACGTGCTCACGGGTGCTCCCAGGCAGTCATCCACCATTAATACAACATGAGGGTTGCCCATTGAGATGGCGCCAACAGACAGCTGCTGACCTTGCACATCAATCGTGTATTGCTGAGCGACTGCTGCGGCAGAGAAAGGAACCTCTGAAGGGAGAAAGCGGGGGGCAGCGAGTCCGGCGAGGACACGATTATCCTCGCTGATGGAGAGTAGAATCGGCTCTCCATCGGTGATCAGGATCATCTCTCGCTTGCGCGTGAGCCGCTGTTCTCTCAGGAAGCGACCGACACAGCGAGCGCCGTTGCCACACTGTCCGGCACGCGAGCCATCGGCATTGAAAATGGTATACCGAAAGTCGGCATCAGGATCATCGGGCGGCGTGATGATGAGAATCTGATCGCAACCAATGCCGCGATGACGATCGGCAATGCGTTTTAGCTGCGCGATAGTAAGATCGACAGACTGCGTTACCCCATCAATGACGACAAAGTCGTTCCCGGCACCCTGCATTTTTGTAAAAGCCAGCTTCACGACTCGTCACCTGTAGGAATCACCTCTCGTTGCCATAAATCGGACAGGCTTTCTCTTTGACCGATCAAATGTGTTGCCTCCCCTTGCACCATGACCTCAGCAACGCGCGGGCGTGTGTTGTAGTTAGAGGCCATACCAAAGCCATAGGCTCCCGCGCCCATAATGGAGAGGAGATCGCCTGGTGATAGCACCATGGCCCTATCTTTCCCCAAAAAATCGCTGGTTTCGCAAATCGGCCCTACCACATCCCAGACACGAGACTCGCCGTCCCGAAGCCTTACCGGCTGTATGTCCTGCCATGCGCTGTATAAAGCGGGTCGCAGTAAATCGTTCATCGCGGCGTCAACGATCGCAAAGTGCTTATCGAGAGTCGGCTTAAGATAAAGAACTTCAGTAATGAGTGCGCCCGCCTCAGCCACGATGGAGCGACCGGGCTCCAGCACCAGCTCTAGATCCTGATCCTTAAGCCGCGCTTTCAAGACCGCGGCATAGTCGTGGATGGAGGGCGGGGTCTCTGCTTGGTAATGGACCCCCAAACCACCCCCTAGATCGATATGATGAAGCCGAATGCCGAGCGTTCGTAAATCATGAATGAGATCAAGTAGGCACTCTAGCGATTGAACAAAAGGGGCGACCTCTTCTATTTGACTACCGATATGACAATCCACGCCCACTGGATTCAGTGCCGCATGCTCATCGGCCATCTGATAGAGCTGGCGCGCCAGTGCAACATCGACACCAAATTTATTTTCTCGCAAGCCTGTCGAAATATAAGGGTGAGTGCCCGCATCGACGTTGGGATTCACCCGGATCGAAATGGGAGCAACGCGGCCGGAGGCGCTGGCTAGAGCGGCTAGGGATAAGAGTTCCGCCTCAGATTCAATATTGAAGCATTTAATCTCGAGGTCGAGCGCACGCTGCATTTCAGCGGATGTCTTGCCAACGCCGGAGAAAACAACCTTGCCAGGGTCACCGCCCGCTGCGACAACGCGCTCCAACTCGCCAATACTCACCACATCAAACCCTGCGCCCAACTGCGCCAACACGTTGAGTATGGCAAGATTAGAGTTGGCTTTTACCGCGTAGCAAATGAGGTGGGGCATATCGGACAGCGCCGATCGATAGTCTAGGAAGGCGGTTTCGATGGCGGATCGAGAATAGAGGTAAGTGGGAGTGCCATGGGTTGCGGCAATTGCCTCAAGCGAGACCTCCTCACAGTACAAGACGCCATCATGTCGTGAAAAGGTGGCCATCAGGGAGTCGCCGTCTCAGCGGCTTCTGGATCGGCAGGACGCAGAGGGCCCTGCTGTCCACAGCCTGCGGCACAGATCAATATCAGTGCGATAATGGTGGCCTTCACAGTTTGACCTCGAAAAAACGGACAGTATAACAGTGAGTGAAAGTGCTCATCGACCAATGGCGATAATGCCGAAGGATAATCGTCGTGCAATGACGGCATAAGGAATCCACACATGGCAGGAAATACTTACTTCGAACGGATCGAAGACATTTTTGAGAAGGTGGAAACAAAGTTAGAGGACCTGCCTGACGATCTTGATATCCGCACTGCTGAGGGCGTGATTAATGTGACCTTTGGCAATGGGGTGGTATTTGTCTTCAGTCGTCAGCCCCCCACTGAGCAACTTTGGCTGGCGACGCCGGGCGGCGGTTTTCATTATCAGTGGGACGGCGCTCAGGAAGTCTGGCGCGATACGAAAACTGGTGAGTCGTTTCATCAGGTGCTGGTGTCAGAGTTAGCGCAACATGTTGGTCTCGCGCTCGACTGGTAAGTTCGTGTTTGCTTGGAAGGCCAGCCTGTTCAGTGGCGCTTTATTGGTGGCGCCTATAGTGGCTCTGGCGGGTAATGGTGCCCCGATCACGATCAGCAACCTCTCGCCACTGGCGGCGCTGCGAGGGCTACCCACTCAGCGCAATGCCGATGTGCAGCTGGGTTCGATTGTCACGATGTCGCAATCACTGTCGAACCATTTTACGGTTGAAGAATCTGGCGATGCGTCATTGATGCTGGATGGGCAGACCGATGTATTGTCGCTGTCACTGCGGTATGGCTTCGACACCGATTGGGATATCGAAGTTACCCTTCCTTGGGTGCAGCATTCTCGCGGCTTCATGGATCCACTGATTTCAGACTGGCATGCCTTCTTTGCTCTGCCAAATGGGAATCGAGAAGACTATCCCGTCAACCAGCTGCAGTATCGTTTAGATCAACCCCACCATGAAGCAGCACTCAGCAATAAAGTATCGGGTTTGGGCGACGTACGAGTGGCACTGAGTCGCAAGATGAGTCTGAGAGACGGCCCTCACGTTGCGCTCAGCGTTGGCATGAAAGCGGCGACCGGAGAGGAAGCCGATTGGCTGGGTAGTGGGGCCACTGATTACTGGGCGCTAGCGCGGGTATCGGGGGGCTATTCAGGGGGCGTGCCGCTTCTCTGGCATGGACAGATCGGGATGACTCATGCTGGCGTCAGCGACCTGTTGGGTCCAAATCAAAAGCGGTCACTATGGTTTGGCGGGGTATCGCTAGAATGGCCTTTTCGAGACAAGTGGTCAGTATTGGCGCAAATGGATGCACATAGCGCATTGGCAGATGGCAACCTCAGCGCCCTGACTCGGCCCGCAGGGCTCTTTAGTATCGCGCTGCGTTGGAACACCTCACCCCACTGGACGTTAGATTTGGGGTTTAGCGAGGACCTCGTGGTCGAGTCGGCGCCCGATATTACGTTTATGCTCACCGCGCGCTATGTTGCGAGCCCTTAGCGATCCAGCTTCGTTTGCGCCAATTCGATCGCTGCCCGCACTTGATTCGGTGCCGTGCCCCCAATATGGTCCCGGGCCGCTACCGAGCCTTCCAATGTGAGGACCTGATAGACATCTTGCTCGATACCAGAGTGGAATGTTTTCAGAGTCTCCAGCGAGCAGTCTGCCAGATCGCACTCCGCTTCAATGCAGTGGGCAACCGCTTTACCGACCACTTCATGAGCATCGCGAAAAGCCACACCAGCGCGCACCAGATAATCGGCCAGATCAGTCGCCGTCGCAAAGCCCTTCAGCGCCGCATGACGCATCGCGTCTGACTGCGCTTCGATAGCCGGCACCATATCGGCAAACGCTTTGAGACAGTCGTTGAGCGTGTTGACGCTGTCAAATAGGGCCTCCTTATCTTCCTGATTGTCTTTGTTGTAAGCCAGCGGCTGCGCTTTCATCAGTGTCAGTAATGCTACGAGATTACCCGTGGTTCTGCCCGATTTGCCGCGCACGAGCTCAGGCACATCAGGATTCTTTTTCTGCGGCATGATCGATGACCCGGTACAGAACCGGTCGGGCAGGCTAATAAAGCCGAACTGGGCAGAGGTCCATAAAATGAGCTCCTCGGACATCCGCGAGAGATGATTGAGTATCAGTGCCGCAGCCGCGCAGAACTCGATAGCAAAGTCTCGATCGGCGACGCTGTCGAGTGAGTTGTTTGTGGGTGCTGCAAAGCCCAACTCAGTGGCTGTTCGCTCACGGTCAATCGGAAAGGTCGTGCCTGCTAAGGCCGCAGCGCCTAACGGCGATTGATTTAAACGCTGTCGGCAGTCCAGCAAGCGGCCGTGATCACGATCCAGCATCTCGTACCATGCCATCAGGTGGTGGCCAAAAGTGACAGGTTGCGCCACCTGAAGATGGGTAAAGCCCGGCATGATCGTCTCTGTATGTTGTTTTGCCAGTCCGACTATGCCGGATTGGAGACGGGTGAGCTGTCCACAAATGATATCGATCTCAGTGCGCAGATACAGTTTGAGGTCGGTCGCCACTTGATCATTACGGGAACGCCCCGTGTGTAATTTCTTACCGACATCGCCAATTAACTCGGTCAGGCGTGCCTCGATATTCATATGAACATCTTCTCGCTCAACGGACCACTGAAATGCCCCCGCTTCGATTTCGGAGAGCACGCGCGTGAGCCCTTCCTGTATCGCGGTATTTTCAGCCTCTGTCAACACACCAACGGCTTCTAGCATACTGGCGTGAGCGCGTGACCCGGCAATATCATAACTGGCCAGCTGTCGATCGAAGGCCTCCGAGGCAGTAAATCGCTGAACAAAGCGATCGGTCGGCTCGTTGAATCGCCCGCCCCATAGCTCTTGCCCGATCTTTGATTTTCCGTCACTCATGATGCATCGTCATTTCAGTTGGTGTCGAAATGAAAGTCTACCAGTGGATCCACCACTTCCGCCCGTTTTCAGAGCGGTGAAATGTCGCCTCGTGCTAAACTGAGGATGAAAAACAGGGGATATAACGTGTCAGAACGTATCGTGATTGCGACCCGAGAGAGCCCATTAGCCTTATGGCAGGCGGAGTATGTAAAAGCTCGCCTTGAGGCGGAGCACTCGGGCCTAGAAGTCCAATTATTGGGAATGACTTCCCGTGGCGATCAATTACTCGATCAGCCGTTGTTCAAAGTGGGTGGCAAGGGGCTGTTTGTTAAAGAACTGGAAACAGCGTTGCTCGACGGTCGTGCGGATATCGCGGTGCACTCAATGAAGGATGTACCCATGGTGATGCCCGATGAACTCACACTGGGGGTCATTTGCGAGCGAGAGGATCCACGTGATGCGCTCGTCGGTGTCGCTGGCTTTGACGAGCTCCCCAAAGGGGGGCGGCTGGGTACCTCAAGTCTTCGTCGTAGCTGTCAAATTAACCGCCATCGACCTGATCTGGAGATCGGGTTCTTGCGGGGCAATGTGAATACGCGGTTGGCCAAGTTAGAAGCGGGTGAGTTTGATGCCATCATGCTGGCCTGTGCAGGCCTGATTAGGCTCGGGTTTGAAGCGCGGATTGGTTGTGCGATCGCGCCCGAGCTCTCTCTCCCCGCCGCTGGACAGGGTGCGGTCGGCATAGAATTTAGAGCGTCGGATAAACGCATCAAAAACTTGTTAGCGCCGTTACACCATGCGCCGACGGCGACCCGGGTGTTGGCTGAGCGGGCGGTGGTCCGCAGACTCGATGGCGGGTGTGATGTGCCCATCGCCGCCTACGCAGAGTTGGAGGGCGATACCGTGTGGCTGCGGGCACGAGTGGGTGCAACCGATGGCACAACCTTATTGGAGGCAGAGGCGCGGGGCAATGATCCGGAAGCGCTGGGACAGAGCGTCGCCGATATGCTCTTGGCTCAGGGTGCCGAGGATCTTATTCGCGCTGCGAGGGGATGACGACAGTCGTACTGACACGGCCCGAGGCGCACAGCCAAAGGCTTGCACTGGCACTGTCAGAGCAGGGTTTCGAGTCGTTGGTCATGCCGCTGATGACTGTGCAGCCTATTGCAGACAGTGAGCTTGCGCCAATACCTGATTTGATCGAAGGGGCGGTGTGTATTTTTATCAGCGCTAACGCAGTCCACTTTGGACTCCCTCATATCGCAAGCGCTTTAGCCGAGCGAGAGAACACGGTTTTGGTCGCAGTCGGGCAGCGCACACAGGGAGCCTTGCAAGAGGCAGGCTATGCTGCAATGACCCCTCATCAAGCCGATACCGAGGGATTGTTGGCTTTGCCAGCACTCTCGGCGGGCGCTCTGGAACAGGCCGTCGTGGTGAAAGGCGAAGGGGGGCGGGAATTATTGGCGAGTGAGTTAAGAGCGCGAGGTGTCGTGGTCAGGGAGTGGTGCTGTTACCGCCGTTGCTGGCCAGCAGTGGATGTATCGCCGTCATTAGCGGCCGGGCGACAATGGATATTTCAAGCCAGTAGCGGAGAGGTTTTGGCGCGTTTAGTGGCGTTAATCACCGAAGCGTCTCGATGGGACCTCTTACAGCATCCCGTGATCGTGCCCTCCAAGCGGGTTGCAGCGTTGGCGACAGAGCTCGGTTGGCACACCGTTTTGCGCTCGGATAATGCCAGCGACGAAGCTGTGATAGCGATATTGCATCAACAACTCAGTCACGAGACGAGCCCATGACGGAAAAGACAGTCGACCCACCCACGCCAACCCTCCCGCCCGCGGTGAAAACCTCGTCGGGCGTGGGTCGGGCAGTTTCGGCGTTGTTGATTATTGCCGTGCTGTTGGCAGCACTGGGTGCCGCGTTCTACCAGTTTGGCTGGCCCTGGATCAGCGATCAATGGCAGCGTCTGGCCGAGATTGAACAGCAGGTCGCAGACGTCTCGCGACAGAAGCAGCAAGCCGCTGACAGGCAGGATGAGCTTGTTGCGATGATCGAGGGCGATGTGCAAACCGCTTTGGCGGCGGGACGGCAAGATTGGGAGCGCAAACTCACCACCAGCGAAACGCGGCAGCGCGTTGAGCAAGCAACGTCTGCGCGTCAGCTCGCAGACAGAATGGGCCGGTTAGAGGGCCAGGTAGACCGATTGCTTGAGGTTGATCGGCGCGCATGGCTGGGTCAGGAGGCGATCTTCCTGATCCGCTTGGCCGCCCAGCGGCTGCTGATTGCGAGGGATGTAGAGGCGGCCATGAACTTGCTCACTCAGGCCGACGCATTATTGCGCGATACCGGTGAGCCGACACTAGAAGGGGTTCGGGCTGATATTGCGCGTGATCGCGCCGCGCTGGCGGCCCTACCCAAGGTTGATCAAGTGGGCTTGTATGCGCGGCTATCGGGCTTGATCGATCAAGCCGATAAATTGCAACTTGCTTACGAGATACCGACGACTCGCGACGAGGGGGGACCGTCGCCATCGGGCTGGTGGGATCGCGCTACCGCGGGTTGGCGTGCCGCTTTGGCGACGTTATCGGATCATCTCGTGATCCGTCGACGCAGTGACGAGATCACGCAGTTGATGACGCCAGAATGGGCCTCATTGGCTCGACAGAATATGCGTATGTTGCTTGAGCAGGCCCAAATCGCCATGTTGTCTGCGAATCAGCCTCTATTTGAAACTGCACTGCAGCGCGCAGCACGTTTTGTTGCCTTGTTTGCCGATCAAGATCCGGATCGTGTCGCTAGCATGATGGCTGATATGCAAGCGATGGGGGGGGAAGACATCGCCCCGCAGCTACCCGACCTCGCGCCCACTCGCAGTCGGCTAGAGGCAGCGATAGAGCGTCTCGCCGGACCAACAGGATCTCAGTGATGGCCCGTTTTAGCGTGTATTTAGTGCTGTTACTCGTATTGGGTGCTGCCCTAGTCAATGGCATTGCTCACGACCCCGGTTATGTATTACTGGCGTGGGGCGGCTGGCAGGTTGAGACGTCGGTATGGCTGGCGCTGGGGACACTTTGCATCAGCATGGGGTTTTTGTGGCTACTGCAGCGCGCACTGAGTTCGACATTTCATGTGCCGGCGGTGCTGACGCGTTGGTTGGGAGGTCGCTCCGAACGCGGCGCTCAGCAGCACGTGGAAAAAGGGCTGGTGGCTTTTTTTGAGGGTCGTTGGGAGCTCGCTGAGAAGACGTTGCGAAAACGGTTGCCGGCGGATCAGCGCAGCGTATTGCAATCCCTTTTTGCGGTGCTTGCAACTCATCGGCGAGGGCAGCGACAACGGGCATTGGCGCTGCTGGATCAATTGGAAGCTGAGGATAAGGTGCCTCAGGACATCGTTTCGATAGTGCGTGCTGAGTGTCATGTTGAGGCGAACGACTGGAAGTTAGCCGCACGGTCACTCGACGCGTTGAGCCCTGCTGCTACCAACACCCCCCGGGCACAAAAACTGCGTGCAGAGCTGGCTTATGCTCGGAGTGATTGGCCGATAGTGATCGAATTATTACCCGCTTTAAGAGAGGCGTATGTTATTTCGGACGGAGTAGCGGCCGTTTGGGAGCGAGAGGCTTGGGCAGGTGTGATGATGCAGAATGATAGCTCTGCATCGACGTTGTGGTCGCTCTGGAAGCGAGCGCCCGAGACACAAAAAGCGGCAGGTAGCGCGCTATGGGCGATGCTGATTGGCCGATTGCAGCAGCAGTCAGAGTGGGGCGCGCTCACTAAGGCACTGCAAGATCGGTTCGATCACTACTGCGAGCCGGTTTCCGCAGCGGCGATTGCCGTCTTGCCGCGTGACGCTGCCAAGAAACTGAAAAAACCGATGAAACGGTGGTGCAGTGAAGATCCGCAGAGTGGCTGTTATGCGGCACTGGCGATGATTGCACAACACGAAAATGACCTGACCGAGTCAGAGGCAATGTGGCGGAAAGCTTTCCAATGCAAGCCCTCAGCGGAGTCCGCACTGCGATGGGCAAAGTGGTGTCGCGATCAGGGCAATAACGATCAAGCAGCGCGACTAGAAGCAGATGCGATCGCTGTGCTACGACAATAAGGGCATTACAGTAAGGGCATTACAGTAAGGGAAGTACAGCAAGGGAAGTACAGCAAGGGAAGTACAGCAAGGGAAGTACAGCAAGGCAAGTACAGCGACCTTCTTACCTCAGTCCGTTGATTGCCCCGGCAGCTGAATGTTCAGAGAGTCCCACAAGAGGTCAATGCGAGACTGCGTGGCCTCATCCATTTTAATCGTGCGGCCCCACTCTCGATCGGTTTCACCCTCCCATTTGTGCGTGGCATCCATTCCCATTTTTGAGCCCAGTCCCGCAACCGGTGAGGCGAAGTCGAGATAGTCGATCGGAGTATTTTCGACCAAGGTGGTATCTCGGGCAGGATCCATGCGGGTTGTTATGGCCCACATCACGTCTTCCCAAGATCGGGCGTTAATATCATCGTCGGTCACGATAATGAATTTTGTGTACATAAACTGACGCAAGAAAGACCACACACCAAACATCACTCGTTTGGCATGTCCGGGGTATTCCTTGCGTATCGTCACTACGGCCATGCGGTAAGAGCACCCTTCAGGTGGTAAATAGAAGTCACTGATTTCGGGATACTGTTTTTTCAATAATGGGACAAACACCTCATTGAGCGCGACACCTAAAATAGCGGGCTCGTCGGGTGGGCGCCCCGTATAGGTACTGTGGTAAATCGGCTTTTCGCGCGTCGTGATAGCGCTAACGGTGAAAACCGGGAAAGATTCCACCTCGTTGTAGTAGCCGGTGTGGTCACCGAAAGGACCTTCATCAGCGAGCTCTTCAGGGTCAATATAGCCCTCAAGGATTATTTCGCTATGCGCTGGGACCATCAGGTTATTGTCACGGCAAAGATCTGTGACGCACTTGGCGAGGTCTGTTTTCTTGCCCCGTAAGAGTCCTGCAAACGCATACTCTGACAGGCTGTCGGGCACGGGCGTTACCGCGCCCAGTGTGGTGGCAGGATCGGCGCCTAGCGCGATAGCCACTGGGTAGGGCTCACCGGGGCGCTTTAATTGCCAGTCTCTGAAGTCTAGTGCGCCGCCGCGATGCGAGAGCCAGCGCATAATCAGCTTATTGCGCCCGATCAACTGCATGCGGTAGATGCCTAAGTTCATGCGTTCTTTTTCGGGGCCGCGTGTTACCACTAGCGGCCAAGTGACGAGTGGCCCCACATCCTCTGGCCAGCAGGTTTGAATGGGTAGCTTGTGCAGATCGACGGCGTCCCCGGTGGTGATAGTTTGTTGGCAGGGAGCATTTTTCACCACATTGGGGCCCATGGTGAGTAGCTTCTTCAGCAGAGGTGCTTTGTCGACCAGGTCTTTGAATCCCCTAGGGGGATCAGGCTGTCGCAGATAAGCGAGTAACTCGCCCACCTCACGCAATGCCTCTACTGATTCCTCTCCCATCCCTAAGGCCACTCGTTTTGGCGTGCCGAATAGATTAGCCAGTACCGGTACGTCAAAGCCTTTAGGGTTCTCAAAAAGCAACGCCGGCCCGCCGCCACGCAGCGTCCGGTCAGCGATCTCGGTCATTTCAAGATTGGGGTCTACTTCTACTGCGATGCGGACGAGATCACCGCGCTTTTCTAACTCGGCAATGAACTCGCGAAGATCCATAAAGCTGGGCATAGCAGATGACTACTTACGCTTCATAGACTTGAAGAATTCCTCATTAGACTTGGTTCCCCTCAGCTTATCGAGCAGAAACTCAACCGCCGGTAAATCTTCCATGCCATGTAGCAACTTGCGTAAGATCCACATTCGGTGAAGCTCTTCATCACCCGTCAATAACTCCTCTCGACGAGTACCTGATCGGCGAATATTGATCGCGGGGTAGACGCGCTTCTCAGCAATTTTACGATCCAAATGCAGTTCCATGTTACCGGTGCCTTTGAATTCCTCGTAGATCACTTCGTCCATCTTTGACCCGGTATCGATCAGCGCGGTGGCAATAATCGACAGACTGCCACCTTCCTCGATATTCCGTGCCGCACCGAAGAATCGCTTGGGCCGCTCGAGCGCGTGTGCATCCACACCCCCTGTCAGTACTTTTCCTGAGCTGGGAATTACCGTGTTGTAGGCGCGCGCTAACCGCGTGATGGAGTCGAGCAAAATCACCACATCTCGCTTGTGTTCGACGAGACGCTTGGCCTTCTCGATGACCATATCGGCGACTTGAACGTGCCGCGATGGCGGCTCGTCAAAAGTGGATGCGACAACTTCGGCACCGCGAGCGCCGACTGAGCGCTGCATCTCGGTCACTTCCTCGGGGCGCTCGTCGATGAGTAAGACCAGCACGTAGCACTCTGGGTTATTAGAGATAATGGCCTGAGCAATACTCTGCATCATGATGGTCTTGCCCGCTTTGGGCGGCGCGACTAAGAGTCCTCGTTGACCTTTGCCAATCGGTGCAACTAAATCAATGATCCTTCCGGTCAGATCCTCGGATGATCCATTGCCTTTCTCGAGGGTCAATCGCTCGTTCGGGAAGAGGGGAGTGAGATTCTCAAAGAGTACCTTGCTCTTCGCGCTTTCCGGCGACTCAAAGTTAACGTCTTTGACTTTTAAGAGCGCAAAATAACGCTCAGAGTCCTTGGGGGGACGAATCATACCGGTGACGGTATCGCCGGTCCGGAGGTTGAATCGACGAATTTGACTGGGGCTGACATAGATATCGTCAGGGCCTGCTAAAAATGAACTATCAGCCGATCTCAAGAAACCGAAACCATCCTGGAGAATCTCGAGCACGCCGTCACCCCAGATATCTTCTCCACTTTTGGCGTGCCGTTTGAGGAGCGCAAAAATAATATCTTGCTTGCGCGAGCGGGCCATATTTTCAAGGCCCATCTCTCGGGCCATATCGATGAGTTCCTGCGTCGACTTACTTTTGAGATCAGTCAGGCTCATGGGATTAGCGCTGGGCGTATTGGGGTCTCGTTTGGGTCGCCGCTGCCGCCCGCGGCGCGAACGCCCTGGCTGCGCGTCGTCTTCAGCATTATTGGCTTGTGGCGCCGACGATGTCGCTTCGGAGGTTGGCTCTGCGCTCGAAGCCGGCTTGTCGTCTGCCGGCGCCTCTGACGTTGAGGGGCTGTCAGTGCCGGCATCCATGGAAGCAGACTGCTCTTCTGAGGCCTTGAGCTTTAATGTTCGCCCATTGCCTTTACCAGGTTCTGCACTGTCGGCTTCGCCTGAGAGGACGGTGGGTTCATTAGTAGGGGTTGCCGACTCTTCGGCGTTGACGCTGTTTTGCTCTTCCACGAATCACTTCCGGGTTACATTCAAAAAAGGGAAAAAATAGGACCGACGTTTTGCTAGGCGTTTTGTGCTGACGCGAATCGGTATAGGGGTTGTGCCCTCGCAGTCTCGCTACACTGACAGTGCCACAGATTATTTTTCTACCCTGTGGGAGTCGTTATAAGGGGATACTGCTGGACGTGGTAGGACTCTCGCGAGACCTCAATAGCGCAAAAGTAGCACCCGAAGATGAACACGTCCAGCAAAATATTGTGGGGTTATTGAGGTGCCTACTGACGGTTAGAGGACGGAGTCGACAAACTCCCCCATCTGAGTTTTTGATAAAGCCCCTACCTTAGTATCAACCGCATTACCGCCTTTGAACACAATCAATGTGGGGATACCACGGATGTTAAATTTTCCTGGCATATCAGGGTTGGCATCGACATCGACCTTACAGACTTTGACCTTTCCCGCATATTCTGTGGCAATCTCTTCCAAAATTGGCGCAATCATTTTACAAGGACCACACCACTCGGCCCAAAAGTCCACCAGCACCGGTAAGTCGCTCGAGAGGACCTCAGTGTCAAAGTTGTCGTCAGTAACGTGCAAGATGTCAGCGCTCATAAGGGCTCCGTAGTGAGGTCAGAATCTGACCATGGCTCGTAGGGGAAAATGTCTCATGTCAGTGGGAAAATATATCACTGTTTGCCAACCGGCAAGCGCTTCGGGCCCTTCAAGTGGAAAAGAATGGCGAGTGTACCTCCTGCGATGCAGCGATGACTCACTGTATTGTGGAGTCACCACTGATCTAGAGCGCCGTTTACGCCAGCATAATGGCGACATTGTTGGCGGTGCTCGGTATACCCAGGGGAGACGACCGGTTGCGTTACTGTGGTCGGCACGTTGTGACTCACGATCAGCTGCTCAGCAGCAAGAGGCGGCCTTACGGCGCTTGAGTCGTCAGCAAAAATGGGATTTGATCGCCGCGGCCAAGGGAGTTGATACGGCATGACAGTCGACACATTCTGGGAGTGGGCCGTGGCTTGCTATGGTCGCACCGGGGTACAGCAACACCTGCTGGCATTACAGAATACGCAAGACCTCGTTATTCTGGAGGCATTGTTTGCCTGTTGGTTGGCGAGTCATGATCGTCAATGGCATCGGGAAGATGTACAGGCGATGAGCGCCTCGACGCGCATATGGCTTGACGAAGTGGTGATGCCGCTTCGAGCAACTCGCCTGCGATGGACGAGCGGTGAAGACCTTAGTGACCCTCGGCAACACTTGCTTGCGCTAGAGGTTCAGGCAGAGCGTCATCTTGCTGAGTTGATGTGGTGTGGCGTCATGACAGGTCGGACGCCCTCACCAGGCCTGGTCTCGCCAGTTGAAAAACGGACGTCTTCGGCATTGATGTCATCAAATCTCAGTCTGTTGCCGACGTTTTTTGATGGTAAATGTGCGCTTGAGCGCACCCAATTGGTGGCACTGCTCGAAAAGGGCACGTAATATCGGCCTTCTTTTTTCGAGCACGACTAGGGAGTAGGAATACGATGAGTACCTCAATTTCGAGAATGAGTCGAATCGCGGGCGCAGTGACGTTACTGGCGGTCATGGGTTGCGACAGCACCGCGCAGGAGCAGCCGGTCAACTTGGAATCAACCGAAGCGCGATTAAGTTACGGCATTGGGCTGCGGATGGGCCAAAGGATGGCTGCTGATGGCATGGCCATTGATGTGGCCGCCTACGCTGCGGGACTCGCTGATGCCGTCGAGGGTGCCGAAGCGCGCCTCACAGACGAAGAAATCAATACCGAAATGACTGCTTTTCAGGAGCGAAGTCAGGCTGAGGCAGAAGCAGAGCGCGTCGCAGTGTCACAAACCAATTTAGAAGAAGGTAGAGCCTACATGGCAGAGATGAGCGGTAATGAGGAAGTGCAGACGACAGAGTCGGGACTGCAATACATCGTGGTTGCGGCAGGCGAGGGCGATAGCCCTGTGTTAGCAGATTCTGTCGAAGTCCATTACGAAGGTCGCTTAATCGACGGTACCGTGTTCGATAGCAGTTATGAGCGTGGACAAACGGTGACCTTTGGCGTGACACAGGTCATCCCGGGCTGGACAGAGGGGCTACAGTTGATGAAACCCGGTGGTAAATTTAAGTTCATCATTCCGCCAGAGTTGGGTTACGGCGAGGGTGGTGCAGGGCAAATGATTGGACCGAATGCCACTTTGTTATTTGACGTAGAGCTCATCACGGTCGTTAACGCCGACAGCGAGTAACGTGGGTCGTCACGTCGGGACAGGAGCGGTCACAGACACCCTCCCTTGATCGGTAAAGCGCCCCGCGGGGCGCTTTTTTGTGGGGCGCTTTTCTGCGCAGTGATTGTCTGTGAAGTGCTTTGCTTTCGGGTGATTATGCGGGCGAGAGTCTGTTTAGGCGTCGTGAGCCTGATATTGCCGGTAGAACAGGCTGAGGTATTCCTCAAGCGTCTCGCTATCCTGCGCCTCGATAGCGTGTTGCCGTTGAATGGACTGTTCCGCCTCGGCGGTCAGCCGAGTAGACGCTTCCTCCGAAAGGGGGTCATTGAGATGTTGTGCGTGCCATTGGCGTGAATACCGTAACGCGAGTTGAGAATAACTGAGCCCGCTCTCTTCCATTTCACGCAGCATTCGAGCGGAGAGGGTTCGGTCTGGGTCAGCAAATTTTTCCTGAGCCTCGGTTGCGACCCTGCGATAATCGTCTGCTGACCCTTGGCCCGTGAACCATTCGGCGATCTCTGCCATGCGCTCGAGAACGGGTTGCGCCAGCGATTGCATAGGTGTCTCGAGGCCACTCGCTGATAACAGCGTCAAATCGGGCTCTCTACCCCGATTAATCATGCGCTGCAGGTTGATTTCATTCCTTTTTTGACCCGCTTCATCGCACAGCGGACTCTCGTCAACGAGGCAAGACATGAGAAAAAGGTCGAGCAAACGCATCGTATCGGCATCAATGCCATAAGGGATGAAGGGGTTGATATCGACGCATCGCACCTCGATGTATTCAATGCCACTGCGCCCCAGGGCAGCGATAGGTGCTTCACCGCTTTCGGTCACTCGTTTCGGTCGGATTGGGCTGTAATATTCATTTTCGATTTGTAGCAGCGCGTCATTGAGCTGCGCCGCTTCTCCGTTATCCATGAGGGTGAACCCCTGGTAAGCCGGATGCGGCGTCAGGATGGCATTGCGTAACGTCGAAATATACTGGTCTAGATCGTTATAACAGACATTCAAATCTGCCTGCGCGTTACTGGTGTAACCCAGGTCGCCCATCCGCAGTGAGGTGGCATGAGGGAGGTAATAACTATGGTGATCGTCGCCCATCGGCTGGAGGGGATGGTTACGATTGCCCTGTACAAAGCTGGCACACACAGTCGGCGACGCGCCAAGGAGATAGAGCAGCACCCAAGCACGCGAAAAAAAGTTACGAATGAGACCGAGATACCCTTCGGTTTGCATCTCGATCGGATCACGACCGGGCTCAACCCGCGCTTGCACTGTGGACCAAAAAGTGAGCGGCAGTGAGAAGTTGTAATGAAGCCCCGCAATAGCCTGCATTTTGCGGCCGTATCGTACGCTCAGACCATTGCGATAAATGCGTTTCATCTGCCCGACATTAGACGGTCCAAATTGCGCGATAGGAATTTCGGCGTCGCCACTGACAATGCACGGCATGCTCGCATTCCAAAGCAGTTCCTTGTCGAGTTGCCGAGCCGTAAATCGATGTAAATCAGCCAGCGACTGTTCTGTTGCTTCGATGGAAGATTCGGCTGGGGTAATAAACTCCAGCAAAGCTTCCGAATAATCGGTGGTAATGGCGGGGTGTGTCAGTGCCGAGCCTAGCGTCGATGGATGTTGAGTTTGGGCAAGGGTTGCGTGATCTTCAGTGACACGCAGGCTTTCTTTCTCAACACCCCGTCGAATCTGGGAAAGCAGCTCTGGGTGCTCATTCAGCACCTGACGAAAGACTGAAGCGTAGGTCGACACGGTCTCTCCTGTGTGATGAATTGACGACAATAGCACTGGGCTAAGTGCGGCCGACGGCGTTAAATTGGGGCGGAGTGTACGGTGCCAGCGAGGCCTCGTACAGAGGCGATGCCATTAAGTTGGCGCGAGCCGCTCAGTCCCAGACGTGAACACAAGGAGAAGTGTCAGTCATGCGAATCTATGGATGGTTAAAAGAGCTGGCAGAACGCCACGGGTCAGACCTTTATTTGGCAACGGGTGCACCGGCGTGCGCAAAGTTTAATGGCGAACTCACCGCGATTTCCGATGAGGTATTGGTCTCCGGCGAAGTGGGTAATATTGCCAATGAGCTGATGGATGAGACTCAGCGTCAGGAATTTGAGCGTGACCTTGAGATGAATCTGGCGGTGTCACTGCCTGATATAGGCCGTTTTAGGATCAACATCTTCCGACAGCGGAGCGAGGTGAGTATTGTCGCTCGCTTTATCGTTTCTGATATTCCCTCTTGGCGTGATCTAGGGTTACCCGAGATTCTGACCGACTTGATTATGGCGAAACGGGGATTGCTCTTATTTGTGGGTGCGACGGGTTCGGGAAAGTCGACGTCACTCGCCGCGATGATTGATTATCGTAATCGCCACGCCAGTGGACATATTGTGACGATTGAAGATCCCGTCGAGTTTGTTCATCAACACAAGAAATCGATTGTGAATCAACGCGAGGTGGGGGTCGATACCCGCAACTGGCACAGCGCCTTGAAGAATACGTTGCGACAGGCGCCCGATGTGATTTTGATCGGTGAAATTCGCGACCGGGAAACGATGGAGCACGCACTCTCTTTTGCAGAAACAGGACATCTGTGTATCTCGACGCTGCATGCTAACAGCGCTAATCAGGCTTTGGATCGCGTGATTAATTTCTTTCCCGAGGAAAAGCGCCAACAGCTGTTACTGGATTTATCACTGAACTTACAAGCTTTTGTGTCGCAACGATTGATCCCCAATATCGAGGGCGGTCGCAGCGCGGCAATCGAAGTCATGCTGGGGTCGCCGACAGTGAAAGAGCTGATTCTGCGCGGCGATATTAGCGGTCTCAAAGAGATCATGGAGAAATCAAAAGATCGCGGGATGAAGACATTCGATATGGCGCTATTTGACTTGTGTAAGGCAGGCCTTATCTCGGAAAAAGAAGCACTGCACAATGCGGATTCTGAGAATAATTTGCGTCTCAAGTTCAAGCTGGATGGGGATCAAAAGGAAAAAGAGGGGCCGCGTTTTACCATGGCGTCAGAGGGGTAAGGTGCGCCACTGCAGGGACGCTTTTAAAGTGCTTGGTCGCCGCTGGCTGGCAACGCGGCTGATGTTGTGCTCTTGGCGATAACCGTTAGCTAAAACAATAGGTTAAAAAGGGACCGCACCGCATCACTGTTTTGCTGCGATTGTTAGCGTTTATCGGACAGCAACTTATCAATGATGCGCTCGAGTTGTTTGAGGTTATTGCACTCGCGCGCGAGATGGCAGTGTCGTTTCACGCGCAACATCTCAGAGTCCCCAGTCCCCCATAATCGAATGGATTCTGGGTTTAACCAGATCAGTTGTTTGGCACGCGCCTTCATCTCTGCCAGCAGGTCGAGTCGGGGGTCTGCTTGATTATTGCGTGCGTCGCCAAGGATGATGATGGTAGTGGCGTTATTGACCTCGGCTAGTGCGGACTCTGAAAACTCGTGCAATGCCCGCCCGTAGTCTGTGGCGCCCCCATATTTGAGATTGACCCGTTCAATCGCCTCGGCCACGGGCAAATCAGCGAACAGATCACTGACTTCTCCCAGCGCAGCTGAGAACGCGAAGGTGCGTGTTCTCGGCAACACATCCTGTAAGGCATAGAGAAACATCAGTAAAAACTTAGCGTAAGCGGCGACCGAGCCACTCACGTCACAAATGGCCATAATTTGTGGACGTTTTCGCTCAGATTTACGCCAACGGGGCGCGAAGGGTACGCCGTCGGTGGGAATCGCACGCCGCACGGTTTCTCCGACATTCAATTTTCCTCGGCGGTAGCGTCGACGGCGTCTGCCATGTCGTGCAGCCAGTTTCCGTGCCATACGATCCATCAAGCGCTTAAGCCGCGCCATCTGACTGTGATCCACATTGCCCAGCTTTATCTTCGAGAGCGACTCATCGAGAAGATCTTCTGTGTCGGCTTTCGCGTGAATGAGATAGGCGCGCTCGACACGGTCTCTCACGCGTTCGCGCAACTGCTCCCTCAATGCCTGCACGGCTTCGAAGGCAGCGGGCTCGCTTTGTTCAAACTCGATAGCGGCGTCTCTCAGCGCTTCATCGCCCAGGGCATCCAGGATTTTTCGAACATACTGCCCACGCTGCGTAAATAACGAAATATCATCGACTTTGGCATCTGCCGCTGCCGTCTCAATCGCAACAGACAGGGCACTGTCGTCTCGATTTTCTAGGGCATCAAACAAACTGTTGCCACGCAAACCATCCAGTGGATCCTCATTGCGCTGTTCGGGTGCGGAGGCTGGCACGGCACTGTCCGGGTCAGGAGGCGTCATCGCGTTGGCGTCATCGTCATTAGCAGCGCTAGACCCGCCCGGTCTTCGCAGTGTGGGTTGAAAATACTGGTCGAATGCGGTCTCAAACACGGTGAGTTCGTGCTGAGATTTAGCCAGTGTCGAGGCCAGACCATCGCGCAGTAGCGATCGATTGTCGTAGCCTAATAATTCGGCGACGGCGACCGCATCTAGGGTATCGGCCGGCGACACCGCGATCTTTTGTCCTCTTAAATACTGCATGAACGCAAGTAGTTGATCGCTACTGACGGCGGCGTGTCTGGCGCCGGCGGCGGTGTCATCTTGTCTCTGCCGCCCCATTGTTACTATGACTCTGCTGCAGCGACCATGAGTTTTGAGAGTTGTCCCTGGGCTGTCTGGATGTCGTCCTCATACTTCAGTAATACGTTGAGCGTGTCCTGAACAAGGGCGCTATCGAGGTCTTTTGCGTGCAGGAGCAGCAGGCTTTTAGCCCAGTCGACCGTCTCCGAAATAGCGGGTGCCTTTTTGAGATCCAATGATCGAACGGCGTGGACAAATTGGACCAGCTTTTTCGTCATCGACTGCGCTAAATCAGGTACGCGACTGGCGACGATCTTTGCCTCCAATTCAATAGAGGGAAAGGGGATGTGAAGGTGCAGACACCGACGTTTCAGCGCATCGGAGAGATCCCGCGTATCGTTGCTGGTGAGAAATACTAACGGTTTGGAGCGTGCACGAATGGTGCCCAGCTCGGGGATCGATACTTGATAGTCTGATAGCACTTCTAAGAGCAGTGATTCAAACTCAAAATCTGCTTTGTCGATTTCATCGATGAGTAAGACGCCGCCTTGATCTGCCTCCATGGCTTTGAGCAGCGGGCGTGATTCGAGAAAAGCCTCCGAATAAAATACATCGCCAAACTCATGTAACCGTGCCATGGACTCGTCGAGCCCCTTAGCACCATCGAGGACATCGCCTAACTGTTCCTTCAGCAACTGCGTATAGAGAAGTTGTTTGCCGTATTTCCATTCATACAGGGCCTTGCTCTCGTCCAGCCCTTCATAACATTGCAATCTTACCAACGGGCGATCGACAACAGTCGCGCAGGTCTTGGCGAGCTCCGTTTTACCCACCCCGGGCGGTCCCTCAATCAGTACCGGCTTTTCCAATGCTGCCGCAAGCCGGATCACCGTAGCGATGCGGGTCGTACAAATATAGCCGGCCTCCTCGAACGCACTTTGAATGGCTTCAATCTGATTTAATGAAGGGTAGTGATTAGTAGACACGGGCTCTCTCTCGATGGGTGATATTAACCGCCGGTCGCATTCATGAAGCGCATAATTTGCGGTTCATCTGGACGGTCGAAAACATGTCGCTCTGGTTTCAGTGACAGACTCTCAATAATAGCGGTCTTGATGCTCTGATCGCTGTCGCCAGCGCGCATCAGTTGCCGAAGGTCAATCGATTCTTCATTGCCGAGGCACATCAGTAGGCGGCCTTCAGCGCTGATTCTCAGGCGGTTACAGGATCCACAAAAGTTGTTGCTATGCGGCGAAATAAAGCCCACATGAGTTTGCGTGCCCGCGATTAAAAAATTGCGCGACGGGCCGGCGGTTTGACTATTACTCACTGGTTCCAGCGCGTAGTGGGTACTCAATTCGTCGATCAGCTCGTCGGAGGAAACGTAACTCAGCACCTTGCTTCCCAAGTTCACTTGCCCTAGTGGCATTTCCTCAATAAAAGCGATGCCAATCTGCTTGTCGAGGGCAAACCGCGTCAGCGGCAAGACTTCATCGCGATTCAGCCCCTCTAAAATGACGGCGTTCAGTCTGATTTTTTCAAAGCCAGCTTGCACAGCGGCGTCGATACCCCTCAGCACGGTTTCTAGCTTGCCGATCCGAGTGATATCGCGGAATCGTTCTGGACGCAGGCTGTCTAGGCTAATGTTGATCGAGTTCACGCCGGCTTGTCGCAGTCTCAGAGCAGACTCAGTCAAGTGACTGGCATTGGTCGTGAGTGCTAGGGTTTCTAAGCCTGGGAGCTGGCCAATCCCTTGAAATAGGGCATCGACGCCTCGACGAATGAGAGGCTCACCGCCGGTGATGCGAATCTTTTTGACCCCCAATTCAGTGAAGAGTTTTGCGGTCCGCAGCAGTTCTTCTATAGACAATACCTCGGCACGGGGGAGAAACTGCATGGTCTCTGCCATACAGTACTGACATCGAAAATCGCAACGATCAGTGACCGATAACCTCAGGTATGAAATCGTGCGATCGAAGCCATCGATCAGCTGTGTCGTGTTGCCTAATGCCATGCGGGGGAGTGTACACAATGACGCGGGTGGGGGAGCATACAGCAGATGAAGATTATGACCTACTTAGATCCACGCCAGACCGTTTGGCCGGGGGCGATCACAGCGGCCTGTCTCGCCGCGATCCTGATGGCAGTGGGGCAAAGTCATGCGATTGTTGTGACAGGCGTCGTGGCATGGCTTTGTATGGTGTGGTGGATCTTTGAGCCTATTCCGATACCCGTGACCTCACTGCTACCGTTATCGGTATTACCGATGGCGGGGATCTTGACGGTAGAACAGGTGGCCGGCTCCGTGGGTTCGCCGCTGATTATCTTATTGTTAGGGGGGTTTCTGCTCTCCCGTGGCATGGAGAGCTCGGGGGCGCACCATCGGGTCGCCCTTTCAGTGGTAAGGCTCGTGGGCGGACATCGGCCTAGGCAGTTGGTGATGGGCTTTATGTTGGCGGGTGCGGGGCTCAGTATGTGGATCTCCAATACGGCATCGGCACTCATGCTGATGCCCGTTGCGATGGCCGTACTGGCCTCTTGCGATGATCGCGAGCGCCTGGCGGTGCCATTACTACTCGGGCTTGCCTGGTCTTGCAGTATTGGCGGTTTGGGCACGCCCATTGGTACCCCGCCTAATCTCATCTTCGTGCAAGTGTTCGAGCAAACTACCGGTCAAACGATTAGTTTTGGTCAGTGGATGTCGTGGGGGATGCCGGTCATTGCCTTGTTGTTACCGGCCGCGTGGTGGTGGGTGACGCGAAATCTGCCGACAGAGCTGGGGATTACGCTGCCCTCAGTTGGGCCTTGGCGCAGTGCTGAGCGACGCGTGATGACGATTTTCGCGCTCACGGCACTCGCGTGGATTACTCGCGCTGAGCCCTTTGGCGGTTGGCAAGCATGGCTAGGCCTGCCTTTTACCAACGATGCCTCAGTGGCCCTGCTGGCGGTTATTGCCCTATTTGTCGTCCGTGATAAGGCGGGAGAGCCACTCATTGACTGGCAGCAAGCGAATCAAATCCCGTGGGGGGTCTTGCTGTTATTTGCCGGGGGCATTTGTTTGGCACGGGGGTTTGTTGCGTCGGGACTCAGTGCGCAAGTAGGAGAGGCGTTGACCTTGGTCGCCGCATTACCGGTTTTCTTGATGATGCTGCTATTGGCGTTAGTGGTGACCTTTTTGACCGAGGCGACGTCTAATACTGCGACTACGGCGCTACTCATGCCCGTGTTAGCGGCGGTTGCGCTGGCAGTGGAGATGGATCCCTTATGGCTCATGGTTCCCGCGGCGATGAGCGCAAGCTGCGCCTTCATGCTGCCGGTCGCTACGGCACCTAACGCGGTCGTGTTTGGCAGTGGAGAGCTGCCGATCCAGCGCATGGTGCGCGAGGGACTAATGCTGAATCTGTTCGGGGCGATCGTCATTGCTGGTCTCATGGCGCTGCTCTTGCCATAGCGTTATCCATGCGGTGGGCGCGGAACCAGAAGATGGGGGCAGGCCACCAAGACGTGTCTTGGCAGCCCTTCTCAAATGGGTCTGAGATTCATCTGTTTGTGTATGACGCGTTGTTAAAAAGAGCGCTGGGTATCACGCGCTCTGAGCGATTGTTTACAGTAGCGCCATCATGGTTTCAGCGGAGCTCACATCGATGCCGGGGCCTTCTTCGACATTGAGGTGCGTCACTGTGCCGTCTTCTACAATCATGGCAAAGCGCTGACTGCGAGTGCCCAGCCCAAAACCGGAACCATCGAGTTCAAGGCCCAGTGCGGCAGTGAGTTCGCCGTTACCGTCGGCCAGCATAATAATATGCTCCGCGTTCTGAGCCTGGCCCCACGCGCCCATCACAAAAGCATCATTCACTGACATACAGATAATACTGTCTACTCCATGGTTCTTAATGGTGTCTGCGTTGGCAACATAGCCCGGTAAGTGGGTCATCGAGCAGCCCGGTGTAAAGGCTCCAGGTACCGCGAATAGCAGTGCCTTCTTGCCATTAAACAGCTCGGCGGTGGTCACGGGTGCGGGGCCTGCTTCCCCCATCACCGAGAGGGTGCAATTAGGGACACAATCTCCTACAGAAATGGTCATATTTGATACTCCATATAATGAACAGTAAGTGG
>OBPT01000038.1_pt1 | contig 37360 bp, 33 predicted proteins | sample 1534671 | NCBI WGS metagenome assembly OBPT01 (sample SAMEA3275494, study PRJEB22092) | marine metagenome | biome: ENVO:00000447 marine biome; feature: ENVO:00002042 Surface water; material: ENVO:00002010 seawater | collected 2014-06-21T11:00:00+00 | depth 1 m | reverse complement strand
CACCATCATTGTTTTGCTCGGCACACTTTTCCCATTGGTGATGGATGCGTTTTCCTTGGGCAAATATTCTGTTGGTCCCCCTTATTTCAATGCGGTGTTCGTCCCTCTGATGGCATTAGTGATGCCTTTTATGGCCATTGGACCTCTGTCGCGATGGCGTGAGGATTCTGCCGCTCGCTGGCTACACGAGTTGCTCGTTCCGGGGGCAGTGGTGGTGGTGTTTGCCGTCGCGGTGCCCTTCCTGTTTGGGGGTGAGTTTAATGTGTGGATCGCGCTGGCGGTGTTGCTCGCGGGTTGGGTTGCAGTGGGCGTGTTGAAAGACTTGTGGCGTCGTCTCGGAGTCGGTTCTGGTTATGGGTTGAGGTGGCAGGCGTTAACCCCCAGTTTCTTGGGGATGGCAATGGCGCATTTGGGTTTTGCCGCGGTGGTCATGGGTGCGGTAGTGGTCACCCAGTTGAACGAAGAGCGTGATCTACTCATGGAAGTGGGGGACGTAGAATTCCTCGGAGGGTATCGCTTTGAGTTGACGGGTTTATCCCGTGAGGCGGGACCCAACTATATGGCAGACCAAGCGGTTTTTGAGGTCACTCAAGGGGACCAAGTCATTGCGACGTTGATCCCTGAAAAGCGTCGTTATTTTGCGAGCGGGCAAATGATGACTGAGGCCGCGATTGACGCGAGTGTGTGGCGCGATCTGTATATTGCCTTGGGAGAACCGATCGAAGAGGGTGCCTGGGCGGTTCGATTGCAATTTAAGCCGATGGTGCGTTGGTTATGGTTGGGCGGTGCGCTCATCGGCTTTGGTGCACTCTTGACCGTCGCTGACAGGCGCTACCGCAGGCAGTCAACGCGGCACTCTGCTCCGTTAGCGGAGGCGTCCGGGCTTGCGCGTTAAACGATTCATTCCTCTGGCCGTCTTTGCGCTGCTGGCGTTATTGCTTTTTAAGGGGCTGTCGATTGACCCCACAGCCCTGCCAGCCGCCCGCTTAGGACAGCCTTTTCCTGACTTTAGCCAGCCAGAGCTTTTGACGGAGGAGCTGATTGACGCGTCTGCGCTGCGACCCGGTCCTGCGCTGGTCAATGTGTGGGCGACGTGGTGCTACTCCTGCCGCGTCGAGCATCCGTATTTACTGGCTTTGGCCGAGCAGGGCGTCCCGATTTATGGGTTGAACTATAAAGATGATTCAGAAAAAGCTCGTCAATGGCTTGCCGACCTCGGAGATCCTTATCGCCTCAATATCGCTGACCGCGACGGGACTGTGGGCCTTGATCTGGGTGTGTACGGTGCACCAGAAACCTACGTCTTAGGCGCGGATGGCGTCATTTTACATCGGCATGTGGGGGTGCTGGATCAGGCGGTTTTTGAACAAGATATCGGCCAGTGGTTTCCTGCGCTTGCGAAACTGGGTCAGGCAAACGCTCCAGAGGGCAGTGCGCAATGAGGCGCTTGCTTTGCATGCTGATTCTGATGTCTTCTTCGGCCTGGGCGGTCATTGAAACCTACGAATTCTCGTCTCCTGATTTGGCCTCGCGATATCATCTCTTGAGTCAGGAACTGCGCTGTCCGAAATGTCAGAATCAAAATATCGCAGACTCCAACGCCCCCATTGCTCGAGATCTGAGAGTGGTGCTTTATGAGCAATTAGAGGCCGGCCAGAGCGATCAGCAGATTCTCGATTTTATGGTGGCGCGCTACGGTCAATTTGTCCGTTATCGGCCGGAGGTCGATCGCCAGACGGCTCTTTTGTGGTGGTCGCCCCTACTCCTGTTGGTGCTAGGCGGTCTGGGGGTGGTGCGCCATTTCCGCCAAAAAGAACGCCACCCCGAGCGTGGGCTGACTGCGATGGAGCGGGAGCATGTTGATCGATTGCTGAAGGACCGACTCCCTTGATCGATTATTTTTGGATCGCTGCGGGGGCGCTGTTGCTGGGCGCGATCGTGTGGGTGATCGCATTGCCTCGCTATTGGCAAAGACACTATCCCGCGGAAACGAACGAAGACTGGCTGCGGCTTAGGCAGCGCGAGTTGGCAGGGGAGTCTGAGCAGCTGCAACAAGAGGCCGCACTGCGGCTTATCGAGGATGGCGTGGTCGATGAGCTGCCGTTACCAGGGGCGCCCAAGGCTCCGTCTAAAGCCGCTCAATGGATTGGCATCTTGATGCTGACGCTCTCGGTCGTGCTGCTATATCAGCGATTAGGAGGCTGGGAGGATGTCACGATCGCCCGCGCGTTATCAGATGTTGAGCGTGCTCAACCGGCCGAGATTATCGCCTTGATAGCGCGGATTGAGTCGCGCGCGGAGGCGAGGCCTGGCAATGCAGATTATGCCCTGCTGTTGGGCGAGTATTACTTGTCGGGTAATGATCCGGCGGCGGCATCCGACTACTTTGATCGTCTGATTGCGATGGGCGCGACGGCGCCCGAAATCTTAGGCAAGGCTGCTCAGGCAGAATTTCTCGCTAATGATCGTCAGTTGAGCGCTCAGGCACGTGCGCGAGCGGAGCAGGCTTTAGCCATCAATACGGCCGAACCGGCGGCGCTGGCGACCTTGGGGATGGCCGCATTTGAGGCGGCGGATTTTCGCGCCGCAATTCAGTACTGGGAACGTCTGCAAGCGCTGGAGGCCCCTGGTTCTCGGGGCCATTCGATGCTGGCGCAGATAATTGAGCGGGCGCGAGTCGCGTTAGGTGAAGCCCCCTCAGTAGGGGCTAGTGTTTCACCTGACGCGCTATCCGACGCAGCCTCCGGTTCGCTGGGTGTTGAGGTGGTGGTGAGGGCGCCTGAGCGCGCGTCTGTCCCAAATGGGTCGGTGGTATTCGTGCTCGCGCGCCCAGCCGGTGCCGAGCAGGGTATGCCTATCGCGGTGAGTCGTACCCAGCCAGACAGTTGGCCGCTGGCGATTCGGCTCGATGATCGGCAATCGATGGCAGGCCAGCTAATTTCCGAGAGCAAGGCCGTATCGATAGAGGTGCAGGTGTCGATCGATGGCCAGCCTGGCCGGGAAAACGCGCTGTACTGGGGGCGGGTCGACGCGGTCGAAGTGGGTGTTGCCGAGCCGGTCGTCATCACCCTAGGGGACCAATAGAGAGCTAATTCAGCATCAGACATAGTGTTGTTGCTCGGAAGCATATACACTACATGTTGTGTTTTTAGCTCGCTTCGACGCCGTGCGTGTCGACAGCGGACCTGATAGGTATCCGGATACATACATGCGCCTGAAATCCATCAAGTTGGCCGGTTTTAAATCCTTCGTTGACCCCACTACCGTGCAGTTTCCGGGCAATATGTGTGCGGTCGTCGGCCCCAATGGCTGTGGCAAGTCAAACATTATCGACGCGGTGCGATGGGTGATGGGCGAGAGTTCTGCCAAGACGTTGCGTGGCGAGTCCATGACAGACGTGATCTTCAATGGAACGACGAGTCGCCAGCCGGTGAGTCAAGCGTCTATCGAGCTGATCTTTGATAATACAGAAGGCAAAATTGCGGGCGAATTCGCAGCCTACAATGAAATTTCTGTGCGGCGTGTGGTGACCCGAGAGGCGCAGTCGGAGTACTACTTAAATGGCGCGAAGTGCCGCCGACGCGATATTACGGATCTGTTTTTGGGAACCGGATTGGGGCCACGGAGTTACGCGATCATCGAGCAAGGTGTCGTATCACGTCTCATTGAATCCAAGCCAGAGGAGCTCCGGGTCTTTATTGAAGAAGCGGCGGGCATTTCAAAATATAAAGAACGTCGCAAAGAGACTGAAAATCGGATGCGGCGCACTGGAGAAAATTTAGAGCGGCTGACGGATTTGCGCGACGAGCTGCAAAGGAATCTAGCCCACCTAGATCGGCAGGCGCGAGCGGCTGAAAAATACGCCGAGCTGAAGGCCGAGGAGCGGCAGCTGCAAAGTGAGTTGTTTGCCATTCAGTGGCGGAATTTGACGGCCTCAAAAGGGGCGGTGTCGGGAGAGATTGCCTCTTTAGAGGTCAAGCGTGAGGCTGCCAAAGCGGAAGTCACGCACACCAACAGCCAGTCCGAGACGATGCGGGTCGATCAGGCGGCCGCCACGGATGCCCTGCACTCAGCGCAGGAGCATTACTACAGCGTTGGTGGCGAGGTCACGCGCATTGAGCAGGCGCTGAGATATGCGCAAGAGCGTCGGGGGGAATTGCAGCGAGATCTTGAGCAAACGCGCTCCAACTTGCAGCAAACCCGGCAACACCTAGAGGGCGATCAGCAGCAGCTCGTCAAGTGGCAGGAGGAGCTCGGTCGAGCGGAGCCTGCCCTGGATGAGCTCAAGCGTGCCGCCAGCGCGGCGGCAGCAAGCTTGCAAGCTGCAGAGCGGGCTGTGCAGGTGTGGTCGCAAGGCTGGGATGGGTTTAATGATCGGGCTCAGGGTCCCAGCCAAACGGCTGAAGTACAGCAAAGTCGTATCGTCTATCTGGAGCAGGTGCTGACCAAATTACAAGAGCGGATTCAACAACACAAAGTCGAATCAGCGTCGTTGGCGACGGATCTGGGTGATTCTTCTGTGGAACCCTTGCAGGCCAATATCGACAAGGCCGATCGTGATATTCAGAGCAAAGAGCAGGATATCCAAACGCTACAAAAGCAGCTGACGGAGTCCCAAACCGCTATCGAGCAGGGCCGGCAGCAGCAAGATGCGATCAGAGCGAGTATCCAAGAGAATCGCGGACATATTGCGTCCCTGACTGCGCTACAAGAGGGCACTTCGGACGATCGTGAGCGCATCGCCTTGGCAGACTGGATAGAGACTGAATCTATGCAGTCATTGGGGACGGTTTATGCGGCCCTAGAGGTCGATCCGGGATGGGAGGCTTCGATTGAGCAGGTGTTGGGTGAGGCGCTGTCAGCACAGGTGCTAACGGCACCCGATATGGCCAGTTTGCCGAACGTCGCAGCTTTGCCGGCGGGTGCGTTTTTGGTAGATCAAGGGGCAGCGACAGGGGATAACCCAGCAGGAACGCTCGCGGCGCATGTCACAGGGCCGGCGGGTGTTACTCAGTGGTTGCAGTCGATCAAGGTGGCGGCCGATCTTCCAGAAGCGCGGCGGCGATGCGCCGAGCTTGCGCCGCATGAATCCATTGTGACGCAGGATGGCCATTGGCTGGCGAACGGCTGGCACCGGCGCAGATCCGGAGCGGATGCAGCGGCCGGCGTCATTGCCCGACAGGTGCAATTAGAGTCGCTTCAGGTAGTACTGGCAAAAGGCAATGAGGAAGCCAGTACCTTAGAGGCGACGCTGAGTGAGCTATTGAGTGCTCGCGCAGCGTTGGAGAAAACAGTCTCACAAACTCAGCAGAGTCTGCAGCAGTTGATCAATGAGCGCGCAGAGTGGGTCTCCGAGCGAAGGGCGGTTGCCACGAAGCTGGAGCAGCAAATACAGCGCCGAAACCAACTGCAAGAAGAAATCAACGAAAGCAATCAGCAGTATGAGCAGGAGCAGGCCAATCTTGCGCAAGCGAGACAGACGCTAAGTGCTTCCCTCGACCAGATGGAGCTCGACCGAGCCGAGCGGGACCAACTGCAGAAAGAGCGTGTGACTTTGACCGAGGCGTTATCGCAACAACGAGAGTCTGCGCGCCTGTCGTCGGACGTATTGATGCGCTCAGAGCTGCAATGTCAAAACCTGATAACACAAGTGGCGACTCTGAAAGAGAGTCTCTCTCGCATGGAGCTGCAGCGAAAAAATCTAGAGTCACGCGAGACTGAGCTGTCCGACACCTTGCCGGTTGACCAAGATCCTGATGCTGAAAACAAAGCTAAGCTAGCGGAGCTGCTCGATCAGCGAGTCAGCGCAGAGGCGGAGCTTAATGTTCAGCGGGCGCGGGTTGGCGAGATTGAGGCCGCCTTGCGGGAGCTCGACAAGCTGAGACTTGCGCAGGATCAGGCAGTGCAATCGCTGCAGGCAGAGATCGAGGGTTTTCGCCTGCAGGAAGCAGAGAGCAGTGTGCGGCTTGAGTCACTCGTGATTGAAATTGAAAAGCGAGACGGGGTGCCGCAAGAAATTGCAACCGCGTTACCCCAAGAGGCGAGTGAGTCAGATTGGCAAGATAAAGTGGTGAGAGCAGAAGCGAGGATTAATCGTTTGGGTCCCATCAATCTAGCGGCCATTGACGAACACGCGCAAGCCTCAGAGCGCAAGCAATATCTCGATGCCCAAAATCAAGATTTAGAGACAGCGCTGGAGACGTTGCGCGCGGCGATTCGAAAAATTGATAAAGAAACACGGCAACGCTTCAAAGACACGTTCGACCAGATTAATGCGGGCTTTGCGGAATTATTTCCGCGAGTATTCGGTGGTGGGACCGCGTGTTTAGAAATGACAGGGGACGATTTGCTGGATACGGGCGTGGCTATTTTTGCTCGCCCTCCGGGCAAGAAAAATTCCACGATACATCTGCTGTCGGGTGGCGAAAAGGCGATGACCGCGATCGCACTGGTTTTTTCGATTTTTCAGCTGAATCCGGCCCCTTTTTGCATGCTCGATGAAGTCGATGCCCCGCTCGATGATGCCAACGTGGGGCGTTATGCTCGTATGGTCCGTGAAATGTCGGAGAAGGTTCAGTTTGTATTTATTACCCACAACAAAATTACGATGGAAGCGGCAGATCAACTCATGGGCGTCACGATGCAGGAGCCGGGAGTGTCTCGTCTCGTCACCGTTGACGTGGAAGAGGCAGCGCAGCTAGCCGCGAGTTAGGAGGGGCCCTGAATGGAACAGCTTTCAATCCGCGACTGGATGATCATCATCGGCGGCATGATGATCGCAGGCGTGCTACTCGATGCTGTTCGGCGATACTGGCGAGAGCGGCGCACTGAGCTGAAGCTGAACGCCCGGATCGAGCGCACGTCACCCGGCGAAGACCAGTCCTTTAATTTGTTAACAGAGCTGCCTAATGGGGGCGCCCGAATCATCCGTCGAGGGGATCTAGGCGAGGGCTTTGAGGCTGATGAATGGGTGGACATCGATGAAGCGCACGATGCGGACCGTGTTGAGGATGTTGCCAGTGTCGACAGTGTTGATAGCCCTGTTTCAACGGATAGCCCTGACCCAATCAATAGGCGTGACCCAATCGATGTAGCGGTAGACGCAGAGCCCCATGGGCACACGGAGGTTGCGCCCCCAGCGATTGATACTGGCACTGGCGAAGATGCCGCTGAAAAGGCAGCGTCTTCTGTGACAACCGCCGAATCGTCGGCTTCTGCTGCCGAGAGCTCTCGGCGTCGCACCGTGAAACGCGTCACGACAGCTGAAGACCCTATCGCTGATGGTGAAGCGAATGACAGCGGCACCGTTGATTGGCTGGACTCGATTGAAGCCAATGAGCCAGATTTACCTGAGCAAGGGCGTTTGCCGCGCGGAGCGAATACGCATGTGTTCATTCTTTATGTGGTCGCTCGTTTAGAAGAGGGGTTTGCGGGCGCCACGATTCTTGAAACGTTGCTCGAGAATGATTTGCGTTTTGGAGACATGGACTTCTTTCATCGGCACGAGCGGACATCCGGTCGGGGAGCGATCGAGTTCAGTGTCGCCAATATGATGAAGCCGGGCGTATTCGATATTGATAATATGGAGCCGTTGCAGACCAGAGGGCTGATGTTTTTTGTGACCTTGCCGGGACCCACGGATATGCTCAAAGCGTTCGATTATATGTACGAGACAACGAAGCGGGTTGCGAAGTCCCTCGAGGGTGACATTCAAGATGAGACAAGAAGCGTCATTACGCGTCAGAGTCTTGAGCATATGCGGCAACAGATTCGAGAGCTAGAACGGCGTCTCCTGGTTCGCAGGACCTAATACGCCATGCCTTCCCCAGCGGAGGAGGTCGCAGAGTTAACAGCGCGTCTTAAACGCTGGGGAGCGGCTTACTTTGAGATCGACTCGCCACTCGTTCCCGATGCCGATTATGACGCTGCAATGGTTCAGCTGAGGGCGCTCGAGGCCGATTACCCTGATCTACAGTTACCTGACTCACCCACCCAGCGTGTCGGTGGAGCGCCCTTAAGTGCCTTCGAGACGATTGCTCATCGAATGCCCATGCTGTCGCTGGATAACGCCTTCTCGGAGGCTGATTTGATTGAGTTTCACCGACGCGTCATCGAACGCTTGTCAGTCAGTGAGATCACTTACTGTTGTGAGCCAAAATTAGATGGCGTAGCCGTTAGCATTGTGTACGAGAGTGGGCGGTTAATCCAAGCAGCGACCCGCGGTGACGGGGTGAGCGGTGAAGACATCACAGCTAACGTCAAGACGATTAGGAATGTCCCCCTGGCGCTCTCTGGGGACGATATTCCACCCTATCTTGAGGTGCGCGGTGAAATTATCATTCCCCGCTCGGGCTTTGAGCAAATGAATGCTCGAGCGAGGTCATCGGGGCAAAAAGTATTCGTGAATCCGCGGAACGCCGCGGCGGGCAGCTTACGGCAGCTCGACTCTGGCGTGACAGCGAAGCGCCCACTGGCGTTCACTGCTTATGCTGTCGGGGTGGTCGAGGGGTCGTTGCCCGCCTCTCATGACGGCACCTTGCGATGTTTGGCGCAGTGGGGCATCCCGATTTCTGAGCATATGCAAACGGTGACGGGTATAGAGGCTTGCGAGGTCTATTACGAAGAACTGGCAGCGCAGCGAGACGGGCTGCCTTTTGATATTGATGGAATTGTTTTTAAAGTAAATTCGTTTGAGCAGCAAGACCGACTGGGGTTTATCTCACGTGCACCCCGGTGGGCGATAGCGCGAAAATTTCCTGCACAAGAAGTCAGCACACAGCTGTTGGGTGTCGATTTTCAAGTGGGAAGAACCGGCGCGATTACGCCCGTTGCGAGGCTCGAGCCGGTTTTTGTGGCCGGCGTGACGGTCAGTAACGCCACTTTGCACAATATTGATGAAATTGAGCGTTTGGGCGTTGTCATTGGCGATGTGGTGGTGGTGCGGCGTGCGGGGGATGTTATCCCCCAGATTGTTTCGGTGGTGCGCGACGATACCGAGCATGCTGTCAGGGTGGGAGCCCCCATTGTCTTTCCATCCCAGTGCCCCGCTTGCGGCGCTGCGGTAGAGCGTGAAGCGGGAGAGGCCGCCATACGATGTGTTGGAGGCGTGGGGTGCCAGGCCCAGCTTAAAGGGGTCGTTCGGCACTTTGCGTCGCGAAAAGCGATGAATATAGAGGGCTTGGGTGGCAAGCTCATTGATCAATTAGTGGATGAGGGGCTGCTTCAGTCTGTGGCCGATTTATTTCGATTAACAAAAGAAAGCGTCGGTGCGTTGGATCGAATGGGTGACAAATCGACTGAGAATTTGTTGTCATCGATTGCCGCAGCGCGCCAGACCACGTTGTCCAAATTCATTTATGCTCTGGGGATTCGCGAGGTGGGCGAGGCGACGGCGAGGTCTTTGTCGGAGCATTTCATGTCGCTGGACGCAATACTGGCAGCGCCTGTCGAAGCACTAGAAGACGTCGATGATGTCGGGCCCGTGGTGGCGCAGCATATTCGCGCATTTGCGTTTGATGAGCGTAACAGGGCGATTCTCAATGAATTGCACGCAGCCGGCATCAGCTGGCCCGACGTTAAGCTCGATGCGGGCGATGGGCCGCTTGCGGGCACGATATGGGTGGTGACCGGCAAGCTAGTGGCGATGAGTCGTGAAGAGGCTGAGAGTCGATTAAGGGCACTCGGGGCGAAGACGGCCAGCAGCGTGTCGACAAAAACAACGTCGGTCGTGGCCGGTCCGGGGGCCGGATCTAAGCGGAAAAGGGCAGAGTCACTGGCGATACCGATTATCGATGAAACGGCATTGATTGATGTATTGGAGGCACACGAATGAAGAGAATGGACTCGGGGTATCGCGTTGCGTGGGTTGCGGCTGCGCTATCGTTGACGGCATGTGTGACCTCGCCACCAGAGCAGGTGGATAACGTGTGCGATATTTTTCGCGAAAAATCCGGTTGGTATGAGGATGCGAAAGAGTCTCGTGCTCGCTGGAATGTCCCCATGTCGGTGTCAATGGCCTTTATGTATCAAGAGTCTCGATTTGTGGCGACCGCAAAACCACCGCGGAAAAAATTATGGGGGTTTATTCCTGGGCCAAGACCGTCTGATTCTTACGGCTATTCTCAAGCGAAAGAGGGTACTTGGGATTGGTACCAAAAGAGCACGGGCAATTATGGGGCCGATAGAGACAGTTTTGCTGATGCCATTGACTTTATAGGCTGGTACAACCACGTTTCGCATCAGGAACTCAATATCGATAAGCAGGATGCGTTTCGGCTATATCTTGCTTATCACGAGGGCCATGGGGGCTATAAAAAGCAAAGCTATCGCAGTAAAGAGTGGCTCGTTGACGTCGCGCGTAAGGTGGATCGACAGGCGCAGCGCTACAATAGCCAGCTTCAGGGCTGCGCGGAGGAGTTAGAGCCGAGGGGGTGGTTTGATTGGTGGTAATCGCCCTCGCCGTATCGCTCTGCCGTCAGCGGCTGTTGCGCAGGGGACTGCCGCTGAGCGGGGCGTCCACTAATTTGCGGGGAGTGCACGGGGCTTGGGGACAATATGACGGTTAAGAAAGTGCTAGTGGTCGAAGACGAGCCAGGAATTCGGGACATGCTTAGGCTGGCGTTGGAAACTGCTGATTTCGAGTGCCTAGAAGCAGGCGATATTGCCGATGCCTATCAGCAAGTTATCCACAACTCGCCGGACATTGTTTTACTCGACTGGATGTTACCGGGTGGCACGGGTATTGAGCTCCTGCGTCGCCTGAAAAAAGAAGAGGCCACACAACATGTCCCCGTGATTATGTTGACCGCCAAGGCGCATGAAGACAATGTCATTCAGGGGTTGGAGGTGGGTGCTGACGACTACATGACGAAGCCTTTCGCACCGAAGGAACTCATCGCCAGGATGCGGGCGCTGCTTCGACGGGCAGTTCAGGAAAACGTGAATGACGAGCTGCGAGTAGGAGAGCTGGTGATAGAGCTGAGTAGCCATCGGGTGCTCGTCAATGGCAAGACACTTGAAATGGGGCCGACTGAGTTTAAGCTGCTACAGTTTTTTATGTCTAATCCAGATCGCGCTTATTCACGTGCCCAGCTGCTGGATCGTATCTGGGGGCTTAATGTCTACGTGGAAGAGCGAACGGTCGACGTCCATATACGCAGGCTTCGCAAGGCGCTTCAAGCGGGTGCGCCGCACTACAGTGACCTGATACAAACTGTGCGGGGTGTGGGTTATCGCTTCTCGGATCGGGGCATCGCACTGGCGTGATGGGGACCCGCATCTTCTTGTTTGAAGCGCGGCGGCTGGCATTGTCCGCTGGTTGCGGTATGGCGTGGGGTGCGGTGACGAGTCAATGGCAACAGGCGCTATTCGTTTTTCTGGTCGTTCTCCTTCTCTTGTGGGGATGGCAGCTGGCAAGGGTGTATCACTGGTTCTCGCATCCGGAAGAGTTTCCACCTATTGGCGGACCGGGGATGCAGGGCATTCTTCACGACGTTTATGTGTTGCGCAGCCGAGCGATGCAAGCCACATCCTCTTCCCAGCGTTCGCAGCCCTACCTCAAGGAATCGCTGGCTTCGATGAGAGAAGCTGCTTTGATTATTAATAGCTCGGGCGGCTTATTGTGGTGCAACGAGGCGGCGGAGTATTTATTGGGTATCCAGTTTGCCACGGAGGAAGGACGGCGGCTCACTGAAACGATCTCCAGTCCTTCTCTCGAGGAGTATATTGAGGACGGCAACTTCCAAAAGCCATTGCGTATTCACCCCGGCACTGGGTCAGAGCGCTGCCTGCAATTTGAGTTTTCCAAATTCGGCGGGGATGATCGTCTGGTCTTTGTGAAAGATGTAACCGAGCAAGACAGACTAGAACGCATGCGTCGTGATTTTGTCGGCAACGTGTCACACGAGCTAAGAACGCCGCTCACGGTGATGAAAGGGTACATTGAAACGTTGCAAACGCTGATGCCCGCCTCGGATTCGACCTTGCACAAGTCCTTGCGCGTCATGGAGACGCAAGTGGAGCGCATGGAGCGGATGGTGGCCGACTTATTATGGCTATCCAGCATCGAGAATATAGAAGGGGAGCGAAAGGAAGGCCGGATCGATATGGGCGCTTTACTGTCAGAGTTGATCTCGGACTTGACCGCCGCTTGGCCTGGTAAAAACCTCGAGCTACAGATTTCAACGTCGCAGGAGATTAGAGGAGACGAAAACGAACTGCGTAGCGCTGTGAGCAACCTGATTGTCAATGCGCTGAAATATGGCGAGGACAGTCCCGTTGTCGTGAGATGGATTGATACGGCGGTGGGGCCTGCACTGCGCGTAGAAGACAAGGGGCCGGGTATTGCGGCCAAACATATCCCGCGTTTGACTGAGCGCTTCTATCGCGTCGACAAAAGCCGCAGTCTTGCGACCGGAGGAACCGGCTTGGGGCTGGCGATTGTGAAGCATGTGGCGGTGTCCCACGAAGCCAAGCTGTTTGTGGATAGTGAGCTGGGGCGCGGCAGCTGTTTTCGACTGGTTTTTCCTTTGTCTCGGGTGGTTACAAATGCGAGCAGTGCTGGGACGAGCGATCAGCGCTAGGTCTTTCTGAGTGACCTGATAACATAGGCGCCGAGGAATAGTCGGTCTGTCTGCGATAGAGAGCATCACGTTATGAGCCGGTTTTGGACTAAAACAGTAAGCGGTTTGACGCCGTACATTCCGGGTGAGCAACCTGCCTCGCACTCGTTGTTGAAACTGAATACCAATGAGCATGCGTTGCCACCCTCCGACGCGGTGATGGAGGCGATTCGTTCGTCTCAGGCGGAGCAATTAAGACGCTACCCTGATCCGACCGCAAAAGGGCTGAGAGAGGCGATCGCCCAGGTGGAGTCGTTAGCCCCTGATCAGGTTTTTGTGGGCAACGGATCAGACGAAGTGCTGGCGCATATTTGGTTAAGTTTGCTGGCTGGCCGTCCGGTGCAGACGCTGGACACGACTTACGGTTTTTATCCCGTGTGGGCGCAGTTGTATCAGTCGGCACTCACCGAAGTACCGGTATTGGCCGATTTCAGTGTCGATGTGGAGGCGCTGATGGCGTCGGAGCAGGCTGTGGTGCTCGCTAACCCCAATGCGCCGACAGGTTTGGCGCTGAGTCGCGAGGAGATTGAGCGGCTGCTGGCGGATAGCCCTGATCGACTGGTTATTGTCGACGAGGCGTATTACGGATTTGGTGCCGATACGGTAGCGCCGCTGATCGACCGCTATGACAATCTGATTGTCAGCCGAAGTTTATCGAAGAGTCACGCATTGGCTGGGCTTCGTGTTGGGTACGCTCTGGCGCATCAGGATCTGATTGAGGGTCTTAATCGCGTCAAGGACTCCTTTAATTCCTATCCGCTAGATGTCGTGGCGCAGGCTGCCGCTAAGGTGGCGATCCTAGACACCTTATGGCAGGAGCAGTCTGCCGCCGTCATCACTGAGAGCCGCAAAAGGATGACTGAGGGGCTTGAGGTGCTCGGTTTTGAGGTGCTGCCTTCATCGGCCAATTTCCTCTTCATCCGGCACCGCGCTATATCGGGACGCAAGCTCTTCGATGGGCTGCGGCAACACGATATTTTGGTCCGTCGTTGGGATAAGCCGCGAGTCGAGCAGTGGTTGCGGATCACGGTTGGGACGGTAGCGCAGACAGAATCTTTACTCGCGGCTTGCGCACCCTTATGCCGTGCTGACGATGCCTAAAACAACTGCTGAGGTGAGCTAGCGTCGCCGCAGAATCAGTGAGCCGATGCTGTAGCCCGCGCCAAATGAACAGAGCACCCCGAGTGCTCCGCTGCTGATATCGGCATTGTGTTTGTGAAAGGCAATGATCGAGCCGGCGGATGACGTGTTGGCGTACTCATCGAGTATGGTGGGGGATTCAGCAGGTAAGGGGTCTCGTCCGAAGACCTTTTTCGCGATGAGGTCATTCATATTTTGGTTGGCTTGGTGCAGCCAGATGCGACTGAGGTCGTTGACATCGAGATTCAGGGCGGCTAACTGCTCGTTAATTTGCGTCGCGACTGCGGGGCAGACTTCTTTAAAGACTTTTCTACCCTCTTGCATGAATAATTTATCAGTTTGGCCGATGCCATTCTCATCAGCGCGATTAAGGAAGCCGAAATTATTGCGTATATTATTGGAGTAGATCGTTTGTAAGCGTGAATCGAGTATGTCCCAGCCAGCGCCTGCTTTGGCGGTTTCAGTGCTCTCGATGACAACAGCCGTGGCCACATCGCCGAAGATAAAGTGTGAGTCGCGGTCCCGGAAGTTGAGGTGTCCCGTGCAGATTTCTGGATTGACCATCAGTACTCGCCGCGCACTGCCGGAGCGAACGGCATCGCTGGCTTGCTGTATGCCGAAGGTGGCTGAGGAGCAGGCCACATTCATATCGAAAGCAAACCCTGTTGCACCTAGCGCCGCCTGCACTTCAATGGCGATGGCGGGATAGGCTCTTTGTAGATTGGAGGCTGCGACGATGACGGCGTCAATATCCGCGCCGACAACCCCCGCTTGGTCGAGCGCTTCTTGGGCAGCGTGACACGCGATTTCACACATCACAGAATGGCTGGTATTGGCTCTCTCAGGGATAGCGGGAACCATCCGATCGGGATCTAAGATCCCCTTTTTATCAATGACATATCGAGACTTAATGCCGGACGCTTTTTCAATAAACGCCACCGAAGAGTGGGTTTTAGCCGCCAGCTCTCCGCGTTCAATCGCCTCGCGGTGCGCTTCATTGTAGCGGTCAACCCACGTATTAAATGACTCGACAAGTTCCTGATTGCTGATGCTGTCTGGTGGTGTAAAGAGGCCAGACCCACTTATCACCGCAGAAATTGTCATGGCAAGCCCTAACGTTTGTCGATGGGTTTAAAGTCTCTGTGCGGCTCGCCGGTGTAGAGCTGTCGGGGTCTGCCAATACGGTAGGATCCGCCAATCATTTCATTCCAATGAGCAATCCAACCCACGGTGCGCCCGATCGCAAAAATCACGGTAAACATAGACGTTGGTATCCCGAGCGCCTTCAGAATAATGCCCGAGTAAAAGTCGACGTTGGGGTAGAGCTTCTTGGCCACGAAATAGTCGTCCTTAAGGGCAATTTCCTCGAGCCGCTTAGCGATTTCGAGATTCTCGTCTTCGATACCCAGCTCAGCAAGCACCTCATCGGCGGCCTCTTTCATTACCTTAGCGCGAGGATCGAAATTTTTATAAACGCGATGTCCAAAACCCATTAAGCGGAAGGGGTCGTCTTTGTCCTTTGCACGTGCGATAAATTCATCGATACGGTCGACTGTGCCAATCTCTTCGAGCATCTTGACGACGGCTTCATTAGCGCCGCCATGGGAGGGGCCCCACAGCGCAGCGATGCCCGCTGCAATGCACGCAAAGGGATTGGCCTGTGAGGAGCCCGCGAGTCGCACGGTTGAGGTCGATGCGTTTTGTTCATGATCTGCGTGTAACAGGAATATGCGATCCATTGCTCGAGCAATCGTTGGAGAAACCTTCGTTGGCTCACAAGGATTACCAAACATCATGTGAAGAAAATTCGCCGCGTAGTCAAGATTGTTATCGGGGTACATGAACGGCTGGCCGATCGAGAACTTGTAGCTCATCGCGGCTAACGTCGGCATTTTTGCAATCAAGCGGAAAGCGGCTACTTCTCTATGCCATGGATCGGAAATGTCAGTGGAGTCGTGATAGAACGCGGATAGTGCGCCGACAACGCCGCACATGATGGCCATCGGATGCGCATCTCTTCGGAAGCCATTGAAAAAGGTTCTGATCTGCTCATGCACCATGGTGTGGTGCGTCATGATACCGACGAATTCTTCTTTTTGAGCGGCTGTGGGAAGCTCGCCGTTGAGCAGCAGGTAGCAGGTTTCTAAGTAGTCTGAGTGCGCAGCAAGTTGCTCTATCGGGTACCCTCGATGAAGCAGAACGCCTTTTTCGCCGTCGATAAAGGTGATTTTTGATTCGCAGGCCGCGGTGGAAGTAAAGCCGGGGTCGTAAGTGAAGTAACCATTCGCCGTCAGGGTGCCGACATCAACGACATCCGGGCCAAGCGTGCCAGAGTGCACCGCTAAATCAATGGTTTGCTGGGATCCATCCTCATGGGTGAGGTTAAGGGTCGCATTCTTTTTGGACATTAGACTATCTACCACGTCGTGTTGGGAGGGTGCCAAACTAATGCTGACCGCCGGTCATGTCAATTTTGGTGTGCTCTTTCTCGACAGGCAGCCGCCAACAAATTGTAATCAATTGTCAGCACACCTATACTGCGCCCCGATGAGATTCTGGCACAGGCCAGATCCACCCGCTGTTAACGAGACTAATCTGAGAGCTATTGTGAGACCGACCTCGAAGGACACACGTCCAGTCAATTTGGATTTGGGTACGATCCAGTTACCCGTTACTGCTTATGCCTCTATCGCCCACCGCGTGACCGGTGTGCTGATGTTTTTTGCCAGCTTTTTACTGTTGTGGGCGCTTGACCGCAGTTTGGCATCTGAGGCCTCTTTTGAGGCGCTGGGTGCGCTCTTATCGTCGCCAGTTGCTAAATTCCTGATGTGGGGGATTGCCTCTGCGCTGACCTACCACGCGTTAGCGGGTGTTAAGCACCTTGTGATGGACGCAGGGATAGGCGAGACAATGCGAGGGGGAGTGCTGGGTGCGCGCCTCGTTTTTGTGGCGGCACTCATTGCGGCTATCTCATGGGGTGTAGCGATATGGTGACTTCGGTAACGAGTTTTAGTCGCACCGGCCTATCTGATTGGCTTATCCAGAGAGTGACGTCGATCATACTCCTGGCATATTTTCTGCTCATCGCCTACCAGTTAATGGGTTCAGTTGACTACACTAGCTGGGCGCGGCTCTTCGAGCAGACCTGGATGAAGGTCTTCACGCTGCTGGCGGCGCTGTCTTTGGCGGCACACAGTTGGATCGGTTTGTGGTCTGTCTTCACAGACTATCTGACCGAACGGATGTTGGGCCCGAAGGGCAATGTGATTCGTTTAGTGTGTCAGCTCGGTGCTTCGCTGGCGCTGGTTGGGTACGTAATTTGGGTGGTGGTGATCGTTTGGAGTTAATCCACGACCGCTATCGGTTGCGCTTAATGCGCCGAGGTTCGGGGCAGTAAGACGGAAAAAGTGAGTGCTATGAGAACAATTTCTTTTGATGGTGTCATTGTCGGTGGTGGTGGTGCAGGTATGCGCGCGGCACTCCAGCTGGCGCAGTCGGGCTATAAAACCGCGGTCATTTCGAAGGTATTTCCGACTCGTTCGCACACCGTGTCGGCTCAGGGCGGAATTACCTGTGCTATTGCGAGCGATGATCCTCAGGATGACTGGCGTTGGCACATGTATGACACCGTCAAAGGGTCAGACTACATCGGTGACCAAGAAGCGATTGAATACATGTGTTCGGTGGGGCCTGAAGCCATCTTTGAATTAGAGCACATGGGTTTGCCGTTCTCGCGCACGGAAGAAGGACGAATCTATCAACGTCCCTTTGGCGGGCAGTCAAAAAATTATGGTGAAGGTGGACAGGCGGCGAGAACCTGCGCTGCCGCGGACCGCACAGGGCATGCGTTGCTTCACACGTTGTACCAAAATAATATCAAAAACGAGACCGTTTTCTTTAATGAATGGTTCGCCGTCGACTTGGTAAAAAACCAAGACGGGGCAGTCGTTGGGGTCGTTGCGATCTGTATTGAGACGGGCGAAACGGTCTACGTTAAATCCAAGGCAACCGTATTTGCGACGGGCGGTGCGGGACGCATCTATGCCTCCACTACCAACGCGCACATTAACACCGGCGACGGCATGGGCATGGCGCTCCGCGCGGGTGTACCGGCGCAGGATATGGAGATGTGGCAGTTCCACCCAACGGGTATCTACGGAGCAGGCACGCTGGTGACCGAGGGGTGCCGCGGTGAAGGCGGTTATCTTGTCAATAAAGATGGCGAGCGATTCATGGAGCGTTACGCGCCAAATGCCAAAGATCTTGCGGGTAGAGATGTTGTGGCACGATCCATGGTGCTCGAAATATTAGAGGGCCGTGGCTGTGGCCCCAATGGCGACCACGTGAAATTGAAGTTAGATCATCTGGGTGAAGATGTGCTGGAGTCAAGGCTGCCCGGTATTTGTGAGCTGAGCAGAACGTTCGCGCACGTTGACCCGGTTAAAGAGCCGATCCCAGTCGTACCGACCTGCCACTACATGATGGGCGGGATACCGACCAACGTAAATGGTCAGGCGCTGACGGTTGATGCAGCGGGTAACGATAGCGTGATTCCTGGGTTGTATGCCTGTGGGGAAGTGGCCTGTGTTTCAGTCCACGGCGCTAACCGCTTGGGAGGAAACTCCCTCCTGGATCTAGTGGTCTTTGGCCGTGCGTCCGGGTTATTTATCGAGAAAGCACTGCGTGATGGCATCGAACTGCGAGAGGCAGGGCAAACTGACCTCGAGGCGGCAAGTGCCCGTCTAGACGCGCTCAATGGACGCGAAGAAGGTGAGCAGGTGGCGCCGATGCGTCAGGAGCTGCAAGAAATTATGCAGAACCATTTTGGTGTCTTCCGAACCGGTGAATTCATGCGAGAAGGCATCGCGAAGCTGGCGACACTGCGCGGCCGCGTTGAGAATGTTGTCTTGGCAGATCGGAGCTCGGCGTTTAACACCTCGCGCATCGAGTGCCTTGAGTTACAGAATTTATTTGAGACGGCAGAGGCGACCGCTATCGTGGCTGAGGCACGAGACGAGAGTCGCGGTGCCCATGCGCGCGAGGACTTTACTGAGCGGGATGATGAAAATTGGTTGTGCCACTCGCTGTATCACAGCGAAACCAAACAGGTCTCTAAGCGTAGCGTGAATTTCACTCCGCGCACCGTAGAGACTTTTCAGCCCAAAGCGCGCACTTACTGAGTTTTAAGGGAGCTACAGGACATGCTACAGGTCAGCTTATACCGTTATAACCCCGAGTCCGATGACGCGCCTCATATGCAGGAGTTCTCGGTTGATACGGGTGGCAAAGATTTGATGGTGCTCGATGTCCTAGAGCTCATTAAGGCGGATTATGACGGTAGCGTCACTTACCGGAGGAGCTGTCGAGAGGGCGTTTGTGGGTCGGATGGGTTGAATATCAATGGTAAAAACGGCCTTGCTTGCATTACGCCGTTATCCGAGACCGTCAAGGGTGGAAAGTTAGTCATCCGGCCTTTGCCCGGTCTTCCTGTTATCCGTGATCTCGTGGTTGATATGAGCCTTTTTTACGCGCAGTACGAGAAGGTGCAGCCTTATTTGCAAAACCCTTCGCCTGCGCCTGCGATCGAGCGTCTGCAATCACCAGAAGAGCGAGCGCAATTAGATGGGCTTTATGAGTGCATCCTGTGCGCTTGCTGCTCGACGAGTTGCCCTTCGTTTTGGTGGAATCCCGATCGCTTTATTGGCCCCGCAGGATTGTTGCAGGCCTACCGCTTTCTGGCAGACAGTCGGGACACCGCAACAGAGGCGCGCCTGTCTAAGTTGGACGATCCGTTCAGCGTATTTCGGTGCCATGGTATTCAGAACTGCGTCAATGTCTGCCCCAAAGGGTTGAATCCCACTAAAGCCATTGGCCACATCCGGACGATGCTCCTGAATCGCGCGACCTAGCGGCTCGGTTATTCCCACCAATTACCTATAGATTTGATTCATATCCAGCGAGTTTGCGGTGCATGCACCAAACTTTTGGTTATAGGTCCCATAACCACAGGAAATAAGTTAGCCATGGCGCGCGTTAAACGGTAGTTTTTCGGGCAGAGCCGTGGGGTTTGATCTCCTCAGAAGCCTCATTGTCTCCTACACTCCCAAGTTGACAGGGTGCGCGGGTGAGGGCGTCGTCCGCTAGTGTCGAATAACCACAAGGGGCGATGGTGACACACATGACAAACGGTTCAGGCATGCTGGAGCAATGGGCGACTTCCCATATCGCTGGTGGCAATGCCGAGTATGTCGAGGCGCTCTACGAAACCTACCTGCAGGACCCCAACGCCATCGCACCCCAATGGCGTGACTACTTCGATCAGCTGCCGCTGGTGCCGTCAGACACGCATGCCGTGCATGATGTTCCTCATTCTGTGCTAAGGGAGCGATTCGCGCGGATATCGAAAATGCGTGTCCGCACCGATGCAACCGTCTCACAGGACTTACACGCCACCGAGTACGAGCGCAAGCAGGTTCGTGTGGTCCAGTTGATTTCCGCTTATCGACAACGCGGGCATCAGCAAGCGGCTTTGGACCCGTTGGCGCTAGTTCCGCGCACCCCGGTACCGGATCTTGATCTAACCTTTCACGAGCTCAGTGAGGCCGATCTCGATACGACTTTTCAGGTAGGTACGGCTTATTTTGGTCGTGCAGAAGCGACGCTAGCAGATATCCGTGAGGCTTTAGAGCGAACGTATTGCGGAACGGTCGGCGCTGAGTTCATGCATATCGTTAACACGGAGGAGCGACACTGGATTATGAGCCGGATGGAATCGGTTCGCGCTGCACCTGAGTTTTCATCAGACCAGCGGCTACACATTTTGCGGCAACTCAATGGCGCCGAGGGACTTGAGCGCTCTCTGGGCTCGAAATACCCGGGCACTAAGCGCTTCGGTTTGGAGGGCGGTGAAAGTTTAATACCCATGATGTCAGAGGCCATCCATCGCATTGGTGGCTATGGCGCGAAAGAAATTTGTATTGGTATGGCACACCGAGGCCGCCTCAATGTATTGGTCAACATTCTCGGCAAGAACCCGGTCAATCTATTTGACGAATTTGAGGGGAAAGTGACCTACATCGGCTCCGGTGATGTGAAGTATCACCAGGGGTTCTCCTCCAACATGATGACGCCAGGTGGAGAAGTGCATTTGGCACTGGCCTTTAATCCCTCGCACCTAGAAATTGTGTCGCCCGTGGTAGAGGGTTCGGTTCGCGCGCGCCAAGATCGGCGTGAAGACGCCGCGGGTAAAACCGTGGTGCCCATTGTGTTGCATGGAGATGCCGCATTTGCAGGGCAGGGTGTGGTGATGGAGACGTTTCAAATGTCTCAGACTCGTGCTTACCGCACCGGCGGGACCCTCCATATTATTCTCAATAACCAGATTGGTTTTACAACGAGCGCGCCTGAAGACATGCGGTCTACAGAGTACTGCACTGACATCGCGAAAATGGTTCAGGCACCTATATTTCACGTTAACGGCGATGATCCAGAGGCGGTGGTTTTCGTGACACAGCTGGCGGTTGATTATCGTAATCAGTTTAATCGAGATGTGGTGATTGATCTGGTGTGTTATCGGCGTCGTGGCCATAACGAAGCAGACGAGCCGTCCGTAACGCAACCTGACATGTACGAAAAGATTAAATCGCATCCCAGTACTCGCACGCTTTACGCCAGTCAATTGATCGCCGCTGGCGTGCTGAGTGAGCAGCAAGATCATGACTGGGTGGAGCAGTATCGAGAGGCGCTTGAGCGCGATGAGCCGCTGGTGAGCTCGTTGGTGTCTGAACCGAATAAGGCGCTATTCGTCGATTGGTCGCCTTATTTAGGACATCGATGGGATGTTGCTGCTGACACTGCGGTGCCTTTGACGGAGCTTAAAGCGTTATCTGAGTCGTGTAACGAGGTGCCTGACGGTGTAGCGGTGCATCGTGTGGTGAAAAAGTTGATGGACGACCGGCTCAAGATGGGTGCGGGTGCACAAGCCATCAATTGGGGCTTTGCGGAGACCATGGCTTACGCCTCGTTGTTAAAAGAAGGTTACCCCGTTCGCTTGACCGGGCAAGATGTGGGTCGTGGTACGTTTAGTCATCGCCATGCGGTCCTGCACAATCAGCGTAATAGTGAGACCTGGGTTCCATTGGCCCACGTAGCCGAGACACAGGCGCCTTTTAATATTCATGACTCGCTGCTGTCGGAGGAGGCTGTCCTCGCTTTTGAGTATGGCTATGCGACCACCGCGCCGGATGGCCTCGTGATATGGGAAGCGCAATTTGGTGACTTTGCCAATGGAGCGCAGGTGGTGATCGATCAGTTTATTTCCAGCGGCGAAAACAAATGGAGCCGATTGTGTGGTCTGACAATGTTGTTGCCTCATGGCTATGAGGGTCAGGGTCCTGAACATTCGTCCGCACGTTTAGAGCGTTTCTTGCAGTTGTGCGCCGACGATAATATTCAAGTCTGCATTCCCAGTACGCCATCGCAAGTGTTCCATATGTTGCGCCGGCAAGCTGTTCGACCCTTCAGAACCCCACTTATTGTGATGACGCCGAAAAGTCTCTTGCGTCATAAGGAAGCGGTGTCGCCGATAGAAGATTTGGCGCAGGGCGGCTTTAAGACGGTCATCGACGAAACGGACTCGCTGGACCCGAGCGCAGTGAAGCGCTTAATCCTATGCTCTGGCAAAGTCTTCTATGACTTGAGAGCGGCGCGACGGGAGCGTGATATTCACGATATCGCCATTATTCGGATTGAGCAGATGTATCCTTTTCCGAGAATCGATTTAATGGAGATCATCAGTCGGTATCCCCATGTGGAGGATGTTAATTGGGTTCAGGAAGAACCTAAAAACCAGGGCGCTTGGTATGCCATGCAGAGTCGGATGCGCACGGTGGTGCAGCGCCATAAGGTCGATTTATTTTTACGTTATGTCGGGAGAGAGTCCTCAGCGTCTGCAGCGGCGGGCTACTCGGCATTGCACATGCGAGAACAAGAAAAGTTCATTGACGAAGCGCTGGGGCCAATGCCCTGGGGCTTTTAATCGATACTGTTGAGGATGACCTCATGACAATTGAAATCAAAGCACCCACTTTCCCAGAATCTGTTGCTGATGGTGTGGTGTCGGCTTGGCACAAGGCGGCAGGCGAGTCCGTTGCGAGGGATGAGTTGCTGGTTGAAATAGAGACCGACAAGGTGGTGATGGAGGTAGTCGCTCCGGCGCCGGGCGTGATCGATGCCATCTTGATCGGCGAGGGCGAGACGATTCTGAGTGAGGCCTTGCTGGCGACCTTAGTAGAGGGTGAAGCCGCCGTGGTTCCGCAGGCGAGTGCTGCGCCCGATAGCGATTCGCCAGCTCCTGTTGCAATTGCGGCTGCTGAGACGGCTGCGTCGGATAGCGTTCCGATGGGGCCCGCTGTCCGCACCTTGCTCGACGAGCATGGTCTTGAGGCGACACAGATAGCCGCAAGTGGAAAAGGGGGGCGCCTACTCAAGGAGGACGTGCTCGCTCACTTGGCAGGTCTAGCAGGCGCCGAGGAGAAAACGCGAGCGGTTCCGGTGGCTGATGCCGAGGGACTGGAAGTAACGGGACCGACGAGCGAGCGGATTGAGAAGCGTGTCCCGATGACCCGCATGCGGGCGCGGATTGCTGAGCGCTTGTTGGTGGCGACACAGCAAACCGCGATGCTCACCACCTTTAACGAAGTCAATATGGCGCCGTTAATGAAGCTGAGGCGTCAGTATCGAGATCAATTTGAGGCGGCCCACAATGGCACCCGCCTGGGCTTTATGGGGTTCTTCGTGCGAGCCGCCTGCGAGGCACTCAAGCGCTTTCCTGCAGTCAATGCCAGTATCGATGGTAATGACGTGGTGTATCACGGTTATCAAGATATTGGTGTGGCAGTGTCGGTCGACGAGGGATTGGTCGTGCCCATATTGCGAGACGCGGACTTTATGAGTATCGCCGATATTGAAGCGGCGGTTTATGATCTGGGTGTCAAGGCCCGCGACAAGAAGCTGACAATTGAAGAGATGACGGGCGGTACCTTTACGGTCTCAAATGGTGGCGTATTCGGGTCATTACTATCCACCCCGATCCTCAATCCGCCACAGACAGGGATCTTGGGGATGCACACCATTCAAGAGCGGCCCATTGCGATGGAGGGTGAAGTCGTTATTCAGCCCATGATGTATCTCGCCTTATCTTATGATCATCGCTTGGTCGACGGTAAAACGGCGGTGCAATTTTTAGTGGCTATTAAAGGCCTCATAGAGGATCCAGCTCGGATCCTGTTACAGCTCTAGTCCTGGGAGGGAATGTGTCTAACCATTTTGAGGTAATAGTGATTGGTTCGGGTCCTGCGGGATATGTCTGCGCTATTCGGTGCGCACAACTGGGACTGTCTACCGCGATCGTCGAAAAGAATACGGATGCCAGTGCCAAACCCGTACTGGGTGGCACTTGTCTGAATGTGGGATGTATTCCGTCTAAGGCGTTACTCGATAGTTCGCAACGTTATGCCGATACCCAGGCCCACCTTGCCGAGCATGGCATTGGCGTTAATGACGTGACCTTGAACATTTCTGAAATGATGGCGCGCAAAGAAAAAATCGTCTCACAACTCACTGGCGGTGTATCGGGCCTGCTAAAACACAATAAGATTACGGTGCTCAGCGGTGCCGGGCAGTTAATGGCCGGACGTCAGGTAGAGCTGACGGATGCCGATGGGCAAGTCGCGCTCTATAGCGCAGACAACGTGGTGCTTGCGTCAGGTTCGGAGCCGGCCGATATTCCGCCAGCCCCTGTCGACCAAGATCGGGTGGTCGATTCTACTGGCGCGTTGTGCTTCGATGCGGTCCCGGCGCGGCTGGGCGTGATTGGCGCGGGTGTCATTGGTCTTGAGCTTGGCAGCGTATGGGCGCGTTTGGGTGCTGAGGTGGTGATTCTCGAGGCGATGGAGCAGTTCTTGCCTGCCATGGACGAGCAGATTGCCAAAGAGTCCGGCAAAATATTCGCCAAGCAGGGTCTCGATATTCGACTCGGCGCCAGGGTGACGGGGGTAGAAGTCACGCCAGAGCAGGTCACGGTGGGTTACTCGGTGGGAGACGCCGAGCACACAGAAGCATTTGATCGGCTGATTGTTGCGGTGGGCCGGCGGCCTCGTACCGACAAGCTGTTCTCAGGTGATTCAGGTGTCAGTACGGATGAGCGAGGATTTGTGTTTGTGAATGAGCACTGTGCGACCGAGGCGCCGGGTGTCTGGGCGATTGGTGATATCGTGCGGGGACCGATGCTGGCGCACAAGGGATCTGAAGAAGGCATCATGGTCGCCGAGCGCATTCATGGTAAAGCGGCGCAGCTGAACTATGACGTCGTACCTTCCATTATTTATACCCACCCAGAAGTCGCTGCGGTCGGAAAAAACGAACAAGAATTAAAGGCTGAGGGTGTCGATTATAAAATAGGAACCTTCCCGTTTGCAGCGATTGGGCGTGCACAAGCGTCAGGGGAGACCGACGGCTTGGTGAAGATTCTTTCTGATGCCGATTCCGATCAGATTCTCGGCGCCCATGTGGTAGGTCCCTCTGCGGCTGACTTGGTACAGCAAATTGTCATTGCCATGGAGATGGCTGCGAGTACCGAGGATTTGCAGCTGATGGTGTTTGGGCACCCGACGATGTCAGAAGCGATCCATGAAGCGGCGTTAGCGGTGGATGGCAGGGCGATTCACATGGTGAATCGTCCTCAGCGATAACAACGATTTGTAGGCTCTCTTGACCGCCTGGTGCTGGGGGAGTGTGGGGTATACCAGGTAATAGCTGAGAGGTTTATATGAATCTGCATGAGTATCAGGGCAAGGCCTTATTCGCCGAATATGGGCTGCCTGTTTCCATTGGGCACGCTGTCGAGTCGGCAGAGGCGGCCATTGAGGCAGCCACGAAGATCGGCGGTAATCAATGGGTGGTTAAGGCTCAGGTGCACGCGGGTGGTCGTGGTAAGGCGGGTGGTGTCAAATTAATTGATTCACCGCAAGCCGCCGGTGACTTCGCCAAACAGTGGTTGGGCGAGCGATTGGTGACCTATCAGACCGATGCCGCCGGCCAGCCCGTATCGCGAATCTTGGTCGAGTCTTGTACGGATATTGCAGAAGAGTTGTATTTGGGCGCAGTGGTTGATCGTGCCAGTCGTCGTATCGTATTCATGGCCTCTACCGAGGGCGGTGTCGAGATCGAAAAGGTCGCAGAAGAAACACCCGACAAAATCCTCAAGGCAGAGGTGGATCCTTTAGTGGGGGCGCAACCTTTTCAGGGGCGCGATCTGGCGTTTCGACTGGGCCTGTCGGGGGTTCAGATTAAGCAATTTGTGACCATCTTTTTGGGCTTGGCCAAATTGTTTCAGGAGAAGGATTTGGCATTGATTGAGGTGAATCCTCTGGTGATTACCGACGAAGGTAATCTGCACTGCCTGGATGCCAAGGTCGTAGTAGATTCTAATGCGCTGTATCGACAACCTAGTTTGCAAGCGATGCACGATCCCTCTCAAGAAGATGAGCGCGAGTCGCATGCCGCACAGTGGGAGCTCAATTATGTGGCGCTCGACGGCAGTATAGGGTGCATGGTGAACGGTGCTGGGTTGGCAATGGGCACAATGGATATTGTGAAGCTGCATGGTGGGTCACCCGCCAACTTTTTAGATGTAGGTGGTGGTGCGACCAAGGAGCGTGTCACAGAGGCATTTAAAATTATTCTGTCAGACGATAACGTCAAGGCCGTGTTGATTAATATTTTTGGCGGGATTGTCCGTTGCGATCTGATCGCTGAGGGCGTGATTGGCGCGGTGGAAGAGGTGGGAGTTGAGGTGCCTGTTGTGGTGAGATTAGAGGGTAATAACGCAGTCCTAGGCCGCGAGGTGCTCGCTAACAGTGGTCTTAATATCGAAGCGGCGGAAAGTCTGACGGACGCGGCCCAAAAAGTGGTTGCAGCGGCAGGAGGTGTCCAATGAGTATTTTGATCAATGCAGAAACGCGCGTTATCTGTCAGGGTTTCACTGGCTCACAAGGCACCTTTCACTCGGAGCAGGCCATTGCTTATGGCACAAAAATGGTGGGTGGCGTGACACCAGGAAAAGGAGGTCAAACGCACTTGGGTCTGCCGGTCTTTAATACCGTTTCTGAGGCAGTCACGGCGACCGGTGCAGAGGCCTCGGTAATTTATGTGCCGGCGCCATTTTGTAAGGATTCGATTCTTGAAGCCGCTATGGCCGGCATTAAGCTGATTGTCTGCATCACCGAGGGCGTGCCGACACTCGACATGTTGGACGCGAAGGTCAAGTGTGACGAGTTGGGTGTGCGCCTGATTGGGCCCAACTGCCCCGGTGTGATCACGCCGGGTCAGTGCAAGATTGGCATCATGCCAGCAGAAATCCATCTGCCCGGTCGCGTCGGCATCGTGTCCCGTTCAGGCACACTCACTTACGAGGCCGTCAAGCAGACAACCGATGTCGGTTACGGGCAGTCGACTTGTGTTGGTATTGGTGGCGATCCCATTCCGGGCTCCCACTTTATTGATATTCTCGATTTGTTTGAAAAAGATGACAGCACTGAGGCGATCGTCATGATCGGTGAGATTGGCGGAACCGCTGAAGAAGAAGCAGCTGAATTTATTCGTCACCATGTCACTAAGCCAGTCGTCTCTTATATTGCAGGCGTGACCGCTCCGAAGGGTAAGCGAATGGGTCATGCGGGTGCGATCATCTCAGGCGGGAAGGGCACGGCGGATGAAAAGTTTGCGGCCCTTGAGGCGGCGGGCGTTAAAACCGTGCGCTCTTTGGCCGATATTGGCGCCGCATTGACTGAAATTACCGGCTGGTAAGCCAGCGAAGACAATCCCAGCCCGCTTTAGCGGGCTTTTTTATGCGCTAAAGATAGAGTTTCCTAGTTGAAATTATTTTTCGGACCCCCATCTATTCGACATAACCCAGTGAGACGAGACGAGCCATGACTGCAGAAGCCACGCAAACAATGGGATTTCAAACCGAGGCGAAGCGATTGCTTCAACTCATGATCCATTCCTTGTATTCCAATCGCGAAATATTTTTGAGGGAACTGATCTCTAATGCATCAGACGCCATTGATAAGCACCGATTCGCGGTCATCAGTGATCCTGCGTTGGCAGGCTTGGAAGCGGAGTATCGCATTCGAGTCGCGGCTGATGCAGAAGCGAAAACGATCACCATTGATGATAATGGTATCGGAATGACCCGAGAGGAAGTGATTGATAACTTAGGGACAATCGCCAAATCGGGCACGGCCGCTTTTATGGAGCAGCTCAGTGGTGATCAAAAACAGGATAGCCAGTTGATTGGTCAGTTTGGCGTGGGTTTTTATTCGTCCTTCATTGTTGCTGATCGCGTGGAAGTAGTGACACGAAAGGCGGGGAGCGATACCGCCACCGGTTGGGAGTCTGCGGGCGAAGATGAATTCACCATTTCTGAGGCAGAGCGTGACGCTGCAGGAACTACCGTGGTGCTGCACTTAAAATCGGATGCGGATGAGTTTGCCGATAGCTGGCGAGTGCGGTCAGTGATTAAGAAGTATTCGGACCACATCTCGGTACCCGTGATGATGCCTGAGGCGATCACGCAGACCGATGAGGATGACGACGCTGATGCGACTGACCCTGAGCCCACCTGGGAGGCCATTAATGAGGCTAAGGCGCTCTGGACTCGGAGTCGCTCGGAGGTCAGTGATGAAGAATATCAGTCCTTTTATAAGCATATCTCTCACGACTTCGAAGAGGCGCTGACCTGGAGTCATAACGCGGTCGAGGGCAAGCTTGAGTACACATCGCTGCTCTATGTGCCGCAGCGCGCTCCGTTTGATCTGTGGCAGAGGGAGGGGGCCCGAGGACTTAAGCTCTACGTGCAGCGTACTTTCATCATGGATGAAGCAGAGCAATTTCTTCCTATGTATTTGCGCTTTGTCAAAGGAGTGCTGGATTCAAACGATCTTCCGCTTAATGTTTCAAGGGAGCTGTTGCAGCAAAACCAGCAGGTCGACTCGATTCGTGGTGCGCTCACCAAGCGCGTGCTAGATATGGTGAGTAAGATGGCCGCCAAATCGCCGGAGGACTTTGAGCGTTTTTGGGATACTTTCGGTGTCGTATTGAAAGAGGGGCCTGCAGAGGATTTTGGCAATCGCGAGAAAGTGGCAGAGCTGCTTCGTTTTGCGACGACACGTGATGATGAGGCGCTTCAGCGGGTGTCGCTGAAGCAGTACGTAGAATCGATGTCGGCCGACCAGCAATCGATTTATTACGTGGTGGCAGAAAATCATGTCACGGCAAAAAATAGTCCGCATATCGAGGCCTTGAGGCAGCAAGGTATTGAGGTCTTACTATTGTCGGACCGTGTTGATGAGTGGTTGATGAGTCATCTCGGTGAATATGACGGCAAGCCCTTCAAGGATTGTGCAAAGGGGGAATGGGATGACTCTGCAGAGGATGAAAAGTCTAAGGAAGCGCTTGAGGCGGCTGAGAAAGCGAGTGAATCGCTGATTGAACGGATGCAAGATGTTTTACAAGACCAAGTGGCGGCCGTTCGTCCTACTGTGCGCTTGACGGCCTCCCCTGCCTGTTTAACCGTGGCAGAGCATGAAATGGGAGCGCAAATGCGTCGCATGATGGAGGCAGCCGGACAGGCAATGCCCGAGACCAAGCCGACGATGGAAATTAATGTAGAGCATCCTTTGCTACAGCGATTGGATCAGGAATCAGACGAGGACCGGTTTGCCGATCTAGCTCAAATCCTGCTAGACCAGGCATTTTTGGCTGAGGGATCGGCGCTCGAGGACCCTGCGAGTTATGTTGCGCGACTCAATAAGCTCTTGGTGGAGATGAGCGACGCCTAAGGTGCTCCTGACAGTTTGGCGCCACGGCGAGGCAGGTCTAGCGCGTTGCGATGCGGAGCGCGAGTTGACCGCGCGCGGCCGGGCTGAGGTGGTCTCCGCGGCAGAGGCCTTTTCGCTATGGATTACGCAGTTTGGCCACCCTCATGTGAGCCATTTGCGTTATAGCCCGCTGACCCGAACATCACAGACCGCAGCCATACTGAATCGCCTATGGCATCCAGCGTGTTGCGTCGCAGATGAGCTACTCGTCCCGGGAGCGAGTCCCACTGATAGCGTTTGGCAGACCACTGACGCTGCCGCCCATGTCGTCTTGGTGTCGCATGAACCATTCGTCTCTCGGGCAATTGCACTGTGGAGTGATGATGATGCGTTGCCATCCCTGTTACCGAGCGGTTCCGCAACGCTCGATGTGTTGAGTTTAGAACGGGGGGGTGCGACCGTGCTTCGACATCAATCGTCCCCCAAGGGTGGCTCGCATGAATGATTCAGGTCGGGCGTGTGCCTTTGTCGTCGACGGTCTGACGTATCGGGGTATTGAGTGGGGTAATCCGGAGGGGCCTCTCATTATTGCGCTCCATGGCTGGTTAGATAACGCCTTGTCGTTTTCGGTGCTGGCGCCGTATCTTGCGCAATACAGACTATTGGCACTGGATTTGTCAGGGCAGGGGCACAGTGATCATCGCTCGACCGATGCGACGTACCACATCTGGGACGATGTCCCTCAGCTATTGGGGATCGTCGAGCAGCTCGGCGCAGCGCCCCTCATTGTGATGGGCCACAGTCGGGGTGCGGCGATTGCTGTGCTCTTTGCTGCCGCATTGGAGAAGCGCTGTTCTCATCTGGTATTGCTCGATGGCATGCTGCCCGTACCCGCCGAGGAGTCAGCGGCGGCGAGGCAGTTTAGGCAGGCGCAGGTAGATCGTGAGGCAGCGAAAGCGCGTCGGAGACGTCACTTCAGTGATGTTGAAGGTTTTGTCACTGCCAGGGTCAAGCTGGGTTTCTCGGAAAGTAGCGCCAGACTATTGGCCCCCAGAGCGCTTCGTCCTCATACTGATGGTTTCGAGCTCACCCACGATCCACGCTTGAATCACGCTTCTGCGGTCAAGCTGACGGCTGGCATGTGTGCCGCTTTTTACGAGAGTCTGACTAGCAAGACGCTGGTGCTGGTTGCTGAGGAGGGGCTGCGGGTTCGAGCTGGATTAGAGGCCTCATTGCAGGCGATCGCTCAGGTACCACATTGCATGGTGCAAAGCGTGCCGGGCAAGCATCATACGCATATGGAGGAGGGGGCCGAGGTGATCTCCACTCGTATCCGTTGGTTTTTGGAGGGCACTGACGAGGGCGTGACGCCTGACAGTGTGACCGCCGAGACCGTGATCGCCCAGAGTGACGCACGCTAAATCGTCGTCGTTCAGCCGTGCTGGTTGCCGCGTTTACCGAGCCAGCGAGCGTTATCGTGTTGGATGCTGCGCTTTGTGCTGTGCACTGTGACGATCATTTAGCTCAAGAATTCTGCACGCGATGAGGGGTTCGACTTGAACACGCCGCCCAGCGAGGTCGTTCGCGTCCTGCTGTTGCCATCTTGCACGCCTCGGGACTTCACGCAGTAGTGAACGGCGTTGATGGTGACGGCTACATCCTCAGTGCCAAGCAGTGTTTGCATCGCGACAAGCACTTGCTGTGTGAGCCGCTCCTGCACTTGCGGGCGCTGCGAGAAAAATCGGACAAGGCGGTTGATTTTACTGAGCCCGATGACCGTATCTTTCGGGATATAAGCCACTTTTGCCGAGCCGTCTATGGTTACAAAGTGATGCTCGCAGGTGCTGGTCAGATCAATGTCTTCAACGCAGACCATTTCTTCGACCTTCATTTTATTTTCAATCATCGTAATTTTAGGGAAGTGGGCATAGTCGAGTCCGCTAAAAATCTCGTCCACGTACATTTTTGCAATGCGATGCGGTGTCTGCTCTAAGCTGTCATCTTGAAGATCCAGCCCAAGGGTATCTAAAATTTGGGTAAACGATGCTCGGATCACATCGTAACGCTCGTCGCGGGATAAACCATTCGCGGTCATGGGCGTCTCCAGCCCACGCGCTAGCAATGCGCCACGAACGGCAATGGCTTCTGGTGTCAATGCGCCCGGCAGTGCTGTCGCAACGGCTGTTTTCAATTGATTGATCGCCATATCTTGTTCCACCCTGCTGATTAGTTGTGCTTCCTTTATCTTACTTTCCCGAAGGCATTTTAGATTTCAACTTGGGGCTATCTTCTGTCATCTTTTTTGTGCGACGTCAGATCGACCGTTTCTGCTCTGGGTTGTGCGTCTTGGGATAACTCATGCGCCGACCCAGTGGCGCTAGCCGCTGGCGCTGCCTCGCACAGGCAGTGGCGGCACCTTGCCGCAGCGCACTGTAGAGGATAAATGATATCATAAGGCGTCCAATTTATTAGACACGCTATGGATACTTTCGGGACAAAACTGCGACAGGTTGAAGCCGCCCTCGCCGCATCTGGCGTGTTTTTCGGGCATGGCTACGAATCGGCTCACGATGAAGCAGTGGCCTTGCTCCTAGGCGCCGCAAAACGGTCGATAGAGCAGTCCACCGCACTGCTCGCGGAGACGTTTCCCGCCGAGGCGGAGCATCGACTCAATCAGATGGTGACTGCCCGTTGCGTTGAGCGACAGCCGGTGGCTTATATCGTGGGCGAGGCATGGTTGGCCGGGGTGCCATTTTTGGTGGATCAACGGGCTCTGGTACCTCGCTCTCCTATCGCCCAGTTGCTGACGGAGGAGCTCTCCCCCTGGTGGGTTGGGTCAAGCCCGCCAAGCCATATTGTGGATGTCTGCTGTGGCGGCGGGAGTTTGGGCATTGTGGCGGCGACCTATTTTCCCCAGGCCACGGTCATACTGTCTGATCTCGATAGTCGGGCATTGTCGCTTGCCGCGGAGAACATCCGCTTCAATGATCTGGCGTCACGGGTTGGTTGTCTGCAGGCAGACTTACTGGCGCCGCTGGCTGCCGGTAGCATCGATGTGATCCTGTCAAATCCACCCTATGTCTCTGCGGATGAGATGCTGGGCTTGCCCAGGGAGTACGAGCATGAGCCTCGGATTGCTTTGGAGGCTGAGGCGGAGGGCACTGCATTCGCCTTGCGGGTATTGAGGGCGGCGGCGGAACTGCTCACTAGCGAGGGTTTATTGGTTCTGGAGGTCGGTGAGACGGCAGAAACGCTGGAGCTGGCGCTGCCGCGTATCCCTTTTACGTGGGTTGATCTGCCGTTGGGCGGGTCGGGAGTCGCTGCCATCAGTGCGCAGGAATTACGGGACTGGAGAGCCGCTGGCATTTTATAATGTCAGCAGGAGGGAATCATGTCTGGAAATACGTTTGGCAAGCTATTCACAGTGACCACTTTTGGCGAGAGCCATGGGCCGGCGCTGGGTTGCATTATTGACGGCTGTCCGCCGGGGCTGAGTTTGGAGGCCTCGGATTTGCAGTGGGATTTGAATCGGCGCAAGCCGGGACAGTCTCGCTACACCACACAGCGAAAAGAAGATGATGAGGTGCAGATTCTCTCAGGAGTCTTTGAGGGGAAGACGACGGGCACGCCCATTGGATTGCTGGTGCATAATCAAGATCAAAAATCTAAAGATTACAGCAAGATCAAGGATTTATATCGTCCTGCTCATGCTGACTATACGTATGATCGGAAATTTGGTGCACGCGATTATCGGGGTGGGGGTCGATCTTCTGCCCGCGAAACCACGATGCGCGTGGCTGCTGGCGCGGTGGCAAAGAAATGGTTATTGGAGCGCTACGGGGTTCGCATTAGAGGGTATTTGAGCGAGTTGGGGCCCCTTAAGGCTGCGGCGCATGATTGGGATCAGGTGGAACGCAATCCTTTTTTTTGTGGTGACGTGTCGCTCCTTCCGCAGTTAGAGGCGTATATGCAGGACCTCATTAAACAAGGAGATTCGGTGGGCGCGCGGATCAATGTGGTCGCTGATGGCGTGCCGGCGGGGTGGGGAGAACCTGTTTTTGATCGACTGGACGCCGATATAGCGCATGCGGTGATGAGTATTAATGCGGTTAAAGGGGTCGAAATTGGCGATGGATTTGCCTCGGTGGCACAGTTAGGGAGTGAGCATCGAGATGCGATGACCTCTGCTGGGTTTGCTAGTAACCATGCGGGTGGGACGCTGGGCGGTATCTCGTCAGGCCAGCCTCTGTGTGTGAGCCTTGCGTTAAAGCCGACTTCGAGTATCCGCATCCCCGGTCAGACCGTCGATAACCAAGGTGACGCTGCTGAGGTGATCACTACCGGTCGGCATGATCCCTGTGTGGGAATTAGGGCAACGCCCATTGCAGAGGCCATGGTGGCACTCGTGCTAATGGATCACGCACTCCGTCATCGGGGCCAAAATGCCGACGTGGTGCATAACGTTCCGCCGGTTCCAGGCACGCTGCCGGCATAGTGGCCGTTCGCAAGCCCAACAGGACCCTTTTCTTGGCGATGGCCGCCTGTTTGGCGCTGTTTTGGGGGGCGGTCGATATTGTCGGGGTACCGCCGTCTCGGCTGGTGGTGCAGTTATTCTGGGTCACTTTGGGGGTTGCATTGATGATATCGTTTGGCGCACTGGTCGGATGGTGTCTCAACCGGCTCCGGCGCCGACCTTAACGACCGCGGACGCCGACTCAGCTGCGTTGTCTGCGGTATGGACCAAGTCGACTATGATACCGGTGCAGTAATGACAACGACGGGGAGAAAGAGAATGATGGTTTTGCGATGGACGATGGCAATGATATGGGTGTTGTGCGCCAGCGGTGTGCAAGCGGAGCTCAATTGGCAGTTGGCGCTGTCAGGTGAGCAGCGCTCAGAGGCCAATAAGGCGCGCGATGAATATCGGCATCCTCAAGAGACGCTGTCTTTCTTTGGCATATCACCGACGATGACGGTGATGGAGGTGTCACCCGGTGGCGGCTGGTACACCGAGGTTCTGGCGCCATTAGTGGCCGAAAACGGCGCCCTCATTGCAGCACACTCGAGTCCCAATGGTGGCAGCTACGCGCGCCGATCGCTGGGTGGTTTTTTAAAGAAGCTGGGTGAGAACGATGAGATATTTGACTCGGTCGAGGTGGCGACATTGCAACCACCCAGCGCTGTATCCCCAGCGCCGGCGGGCTCTGTGGATTTGGTGTTAGCGTTTCGTAACGTCCATTCATGGTTGCGGGCCGATCAGGCTGAAATGATGTTCGCGACAATTGCTGAGTCACTCAAGCCCGGGGGTGTCCTCGGTATCGTGCAGCACCGCGGCAGTGCCGATTTGACGCTGGAGCAGATGAAGAAAACGGCTTACGTTAGCGAAGAGAAAGTCATTGAATTAGCCGAACTGTCCGGTCTTGAACTCGATGCACGAAGTGAAATTAATGCCAACCCCAACGACACCAAGGACTATGCGCGAGGCGTTTGGACGCTACCGCCCACTTTGGCAGCGGGCGACGATGGACGAGATCGCTATCTCGCTATCGGTGAAAGCGACCGTATGACATTGAGATTTATCAAGCCAGCGGAGTAAGCGGGTGGCTGAGAGCGAGCCAACAGAACATATCGACGCCATTGGATTGTTGTGCCCTGAACCGGTGATGCTGCTCCATGCGGCAGTGAGGCGCTTGAATCCGGGTGAGGAATTAACGTTGCGCGCGACCGATCCGTCGACGCGGCGAGACATCACTCATTTCTGTCAATTCCTGGGGCACGACTTACTGCTGAGTGAGCAGCAGGGTGAGCAGTTCTTTTTTCATATTCGTAAGGCAGTGAGTTGACTCAAGCGCATCAAGCTGTGCAGGCCGAGGCGATCGTCACGGCGTTTAATCAGCTTTTTCAGGTGCCGGAGCAGACGGTGCTGGTGGCCGGCGCATCGGAGCCCTTTTATGTGCCCGGAGCGCCCAGCCAAGTTTTTTTTCGGGCGGACTACGTGCGCAGTGCCTTGCACGAGGTGGCGCACTGGTGTGTCGCGGGACGTTGTCGTCGGGCACTGCCGGACTATGGCTACTGGTATAGCCCCGATGGGAGATCAGAGGAGAGGCAGACTGCCTTTTTTTCAGTTGAGGCAAAGCCTCAAGCCATCGAGTCATTGTTCTGTGAGGCGTTGAATATTGAGTTTGCACCGAGTGTCGATAATCTCGTGATGACCTCATCCGATGAGGCGCTGCGGACCTTTACGGATCGGATTGGGGCGTGGCGCACGCGTCTGCTTAGCGGGCGCTTGCCTCATAGGGCATCACTGTTTAAAGCCGCGCTGGAGCGCTTTGGCGGCCGCGGGCTCATCCAGTAAGTCATGAATCGTGTCGGCGGCAACGTGACGGATTTGTGCTGGGTCATTGATGAGGCGATACCCCTCACGCCCGCTTTAACGCCATTACTCGGTAATGTGCGACTTTTGCCTGGGCGCGATATCGGCCCTGCCGTCGTCGAGAACGCCGATGTGCTGCTAGTGCGCTCCGTCACTCAGGTTGACGAGACCTTGCTGGCTGGCAGTGCGGTTCGCTTTGTGGGAACGGCAACGGCGGGAGTTGATCACCTCGATGTTGCCGCACTGGCGCGTCTGGATATTCCGTGGGCCTCTGCGCCGGGCTCCAATGCAACGGCGGTCGTCGAATACGTCCTCTCAGCGATCGCGATGTCGGGTTACTTTGAGTCAATCTTGTGCGGCGCCCCGGTTGGGATTGTCGGGCTGGGTGCAGTCGGTGGGCAGGTGGCACAGCGTCTGCTCAGCCTAGGATGTCAGGTAGTGGGCTACGACCCCCTGGTGACGCACTGGCCCACCGGTGTGTTGAGGGGTGATTTAAAGGAAGTGCTGAGTCAGACGGTTGTGTCGTTGCATGCCAGCTTACATGATCAAGCGCCTTTTGCTTCACAGGGTTTGATTGGTGTCGCGGAGGCCGAGGGCATGATCGCGGCGTCCGCGACACGGCCTCAGGCGGGACTGCTCATCAATGCCGGGCGTGGCGGGCTGCTGGAGCCCCGGGCGCTAGAGTGTCTGCTAGCGGGCCCCTGGGCGACGGTATTGGATACTTGGCCCACAGAGCCGTATCTCGATGCAACGTTGCTAGCGCAATGTGATTGGGTGTCACCTCATATTGCAGGGCACTCTAGAGCAGCGAAGCGCCGCGGCAGTAATATGTTGGCGCGAGCGGTGGCTCAGTGGTGTGATCAAATCGACCTAGCCCGACCCTCAATAAGGGCCAATGAGGCGTTACAAGACGAGACCTCTCCCAAGGTCACGACGTTAGTCTGTGACCCGAGTGAAGCGCCGGCAGAGGTGATGGCGCGATTCCTTTGTGGGTCGGGCGTGCTCGCCAGGGAAAATAGTCGCCTGCGGCAAGCGGCGGCACCGCATGTGACCTCCGAGGTGTTTGATCAGCTGCGCCGGAGTTATGAGCAACCGTTGGAGTGGACCGGTGCGCCAGTGCACGTCCCAGCGGGCTCGACTGCTATAGTGTCGGCTTTGAAGCAATTGGGTGTTGCGGTTAGTTGACCCATTGGGAGGGATTCAGGATGACTCGGAATAAAGACGACGTCGAATGGCGCGAGACACTCTCGGCTGAGGAGTACTACGTACTCCGGGAGAAGGGAACGGAGCGCGCGTTTACCGGGGAATACTGGAACGTTTTTGCTGAGGGAACCTACCACTGACGA
>OBPT01000032.1_pt1 | contig 39241 bp, 35 predicted proteins | sample 1534671 | NCBI WGS metagenome assembly OBPT01 (sample SAMEA3275494, study PRJEB22092) | marine metagenome | biome: ENVO:00000447 marine biome; feature: ENVO:00002042 Surface water; material: ENVO:00002010 seawater | collected 2014-06-21T11:00:00+00 | depth 1 m | reverse complement strand
CGTATTCGTCAAACGTCATGATGCCTTGCTCGCGCATGGAATCACCCGACAGGGCGTTCACGGAGATTGGCACATCTTGCAGGCTCTCAGCCTGCTTGGTCGCGGTCACAACAACTTCTTCGAGTTGCGCGTGAACGGGGCTAGAAACGAGTGGTAAAAGCGCAAAACCAAGCGCCGCAGCGAGTGGGGTGCGTTGAAAACGTTGGGGATGAGACATACTGGTTCCCTTCTTTGAGTGACAGGATAATTGCTATATTGCTTTTATAGTCGTTTAAAAGCCTACCTTTTATCATCCCCGCCTGCAAACCCCCATCCTTGTTAAGAACAAGCAACTTCGGCATGCCGGGAAGTCGCCTTGGCCAGCCGGGTCCCCTCAACAATGGGATTCAGCGCGATCGGAGAGTTCAACGATTCTCCCGTGAGGCCGATCTGACAACAAAGAATAATTTCTTGTTGTGTTTCCGCATTGGCTGATCGCGTCGCGGATTATCACTCATCGGTTACACTACGGCTAAATACTCCAGAAATTGACTTATGACGCGTTCAGCTCGCCCCGAATTTTCGATTGATCCCGCTGTCTTTTACCCCGCTCTCGTGCTGCTAGCCCTAGGTGTGCTGGCCGTGGTCACGATGCCCGGCGATGGTGCCGCCCTGTTTGCCGATTTGCAGGCCGTTATTGTTGCCGCCGCTAGCTGGTTTTATGTGCTGGTGATTGCCCTCATGGCTGTGATGGTGCTGGTGTTATCGGTTTCTCGCTACGGCGATATCAAGCTGGGTCCGGATCATGCCGAACCCGATTATGGGTTTTTATCCTGGTTCTCTATGTTATTCGCCGCCGGTGTCGGCGTCGGGCTGTTGTTTTACGGGGTCGCTGAGCCGGTATTGCACTTTTTATCGCCTCCGGTTGGCGAGGGAGGCACTGAGGCCGCCGCCGCGGGGGGTATGCAGCTCACCTATTTGCACTGGGGCTTTAATGCGTGGGCTACTTATGCAGCCGTCGCCATGGTGCTCGCGTACTTTTCTTATCGGCATAATTTGCCCTTAACACTCCGGTCGGCCTTTTATCCCCTGATCGGTGACCGGATCTATGGGCCAATAGGGGCCTCGGTCGATGTTTTCGCGGTGATTTGCACGACTTGTGGTATCTCGGTGAGCCTGGGTTTAGGGGTGTTGCAGATCAACACGGGGCTCAACTACCTCTTTGGTGTGGCGATAGACGCCTGGATTCAGGTGCTACTGATTTTTGCCACGATGGCGGTGGCCACGGTGTCAGTGATCATGGGGTTGGATTCGGGCATCAAACGACTCTCCGAGATTAATACCGTTTTGGCCGTATCCCTGTTGCTCTTAATCTTATTTGCCGGGCCGACGGCACTGCTTTTGTCCGGAACACTGCAAAACTTTGGCGGGTACATTGCTAGCGTGGTGCCGAGAACCTTTGATCTCTATGTTTACGCACCCACCAACTGGTTGGGAGATTGGACTATCTTCTACTGGGGGTGGTGGATCAGTTGGACCCCCTTTGTCGGCATTTTTGTGGCGCGGATCTCGAGAGGGAGAACCATTCGAGAATTTTTGATTGGTGTGACCGTTGTACCGACATTATTCGTCTGTTTGTGGCTGGGCGTGCTGGGTGGCAGCGGTATTGACCTAATTTTAAATCAGGGTGTGACGGAACTCGGTGATGCGATTTTAGATAACCCCGCAGTGGGGCTATTCCGATTCCTCGAGTTTTTACCGGCGACCGAGCTGCTGAGCATGATTTGCCTTGGCATGATCGTCATTTTCTTTGTCACCTCAGCCGATAGCGGCGCGATGGTACTGAATATGCTCAGCGCGCACGGCCGGGACGATACGCCCGCGCTGCAGCGATCAATTTGGACGTTAGTGATAGCCATTACAGCGTCGGTGCTTTTGCTCGGCGGCGGCCTTCAGGCGCTGCAGGCTGCCACCATTGCGAGTGCGTTGCCCTTTGCGATCGCATTGCTGGGCGCTTTTTGGGGTTTTGCCAAGTCGATTAGGGTCGATGGCGCCAAGCGCCAGGCCGTGTCGACGCCGGCACCGCCGCCGGCACAGGCGCAGCAATGGCGCGAGCGGCTGAACAATCTCTTTGAATACCCCGCTGACTCAGCGGTGCGGGCATTTCAGAAAAATACGGTGGTGCCCGCGATGCAGGCCTTTACCGCCGAGCTAGCGGGCCATGGCGTCGATGCGGCGGTGATCAATGAGACAGAACAAGGCGCTCGACTTGAGGTCTATCACGGTAACGAAGTGGATTTTGTTTATGCCGTGCAGGAACGCAGCCACGCATTACCGGATGCCTCTATTGCCGTTAAGGATCAGGTGGACGCGATTATCGACGGCAGTTTTTCCCGCGCAGAAGTGCATCTTGCAGAAGGGGGACAGGACTACGATGTGATGGGCTGGTCAGAGGAACAGATCATTGTCGATATCCTGAATCAGTACGAGGATCATTTACACTTTCTGCACACGGTACGATCCTGAATCCGGTTATTGCACGATGGTGACAGGATGAATGGCCGCTTTCTGGCGGTTGGGGTTTACGCTGAGCATTTCTGGAATCATGGTATTGAGTGCGGCCTGCCGGTTCTCAGGTGCCGGGTGCGTGCTCAAGAATTCGGCGGGGCGCTTGTCGTTAAGATCTCCCATTTTTTGCCATAGCGTCACCGCCGCTTCAGGATCAAAACCCGCTTTAGTGGCTAACGACATGCCCATCACATCTGCTTCACTCTCTGCTGTGCGGCTATTGGGCAGGGTGAGCGCTACATTGGCCGCCATTGCGGCGCCGGCCATCGCGGCACCACTATTGTCCGAGGCAACCCCAATGATCGCGACCCCCAGCGTCGTCGCCATAGCGCGCGACATGCGTTCGGCCGTGTGATTCGCTAGCGCATGGGATATTTCGTGGCCCATTATCTGAGCAAATTCATCATCGGTTAACTCAAGCTTGTCGAATAGTCCGGTGTAAGCGGCCATGCGCCCGCCCGCCATGCACCAGGCATTGACGGTATCGGGGTCATCAACAATCGCAACGCTCCATTTCCAGTTTGCGCTCTCAGGAAACTCAGACACCGCGACAGACACCAATCGACCGGTGATACGCGCCACTCGTGCCACGATCAAGGGGTCGTCGACCAGCTTGTCTTCATCATCAAGTTGACGCACGGTACTGAGGTAAGCGGTTTCTGATTCGATGATCGCGGCATCCGGGGAAATCAAGATAAACTGATTGCGGCCGGTTGGGCTCGTGCTGCAGCTGACGAGCAGCACAAGACAGCTGACAAGCCATAGGTATTGATAACGAAAACATCGAAACGCGTTTTTCATGGGCATGACTCTGACGGCGGCGGTAGTCCGTTGAAGCCTAGCCAAAACCCGCGGGGGTGGCTATGGCATTTCTCACAGGTTAACCAAGCGGTGCTCAAGGACTACCCCGGTTCGGATTCTTCGCCTGCGATCACCCGCAAGAGGCCTTTATAGACCCCGCGCGCGTTTGATTCACCGATGATGACGCGGTAAACGTCTTCGCTGATGGGCAAGCTAATACCCTTCTCGCGCGCTAACTCAATCACGGTTGGCGCGCTTTTGACCCCCTCTGCCACCATATGCATGCTGCTGATGATCTCGTCTATAGGGCGCCCTCTCGCTAATTCCATACCCACATGGCGGTTTCTACTTTGTGGACTGGTGCACGTGGCAATCATATCGCCCATGCCGGCGAGCCCTGAGAACGTGTTGGCGTTGCCGCCGAGTGCACTACCGAGCCTGCTCATTTCCGCCAAACCACGCGTAATCAGTGCCGCGCGCGTATTGTCGCCAGCGCCGAGTCCGTCACCCATTCCCACTGCAATGGCGATGATATTTTTGAGCACACCGCCCAACTCACATCCGATGACGTCGCGGTTGGTATAAACGCGGAACAGTCCCGCATTCAGCACGGGCTGCAATCGGAGAGCGGCCTCGTGTTCTGCGAGTGCCAGTACACTGGCTGCCGCTTGTCCTGTGACAATTTCTCGTGCCAGGTTAGGCCCTGTTAATACCCCGGGAATATTGGTGGGCGCTATTTCTGCGATGATTTGAGTCATGCGCATGCGGCTGCCTTTTTCTAACCCTTTACTGAGACTGATGACCGGTATGTGCTTGGGCAATTGAGTGAGCGCGCTCCCCAGAACCTCCCGAAAGTGGCTGCTGGGCACGGCAATCAGTACGGCATCCGCTTCAGAAACCGCCGAGTAGATATTCTCGGTCGCGGTGAGTTTTGGGTGCAGCGCGGCATCCTCTAAATAACGGTGGTTGCGATGCTCCCGATTAATTTGGTCGACGATGGTCGCATCGCGTGCCCACAATACGGTGTGGCAGTTGCGACTGATCACTGAGGCGGTAGTGGTGCCCCATGAGCCACCGCCTAGCACCGCGATTTTAGATGGTTTCACGTGCGACATCCCTCAATGTGCTACCACCTCGTTCGGCGATACTCAAAGCCCTGATGACCTCAAGGCGCCTGACTAATTGATTCAAATCGTCCGCATACTGCGCCAGGTCCTCGTCAGAATCGGCCACACCGCGGCTCATGAATGCTTTCCAAGAATTGGTGAATAATAGCTTTCCAATAGAAGCCTCACTACTGATGCGCCGTTGCAAGTATGCCTGCTTGCCAAAGCGCATGCACAGGTCCACAAAAACCGCTTGGTCTCCGTCGATGGTATTAGCTTGCCTCATGAGGACGTCAGCCCCAATGCTGTAGGCCTCAGCAAAGACCGTCAGTGCAACGTGAGCGAGTTTAGGTGCCAGCGTGTTGAGTATTTTCCGACCATTTTCTGCGCTGTCGCAGAGTTGATGCTGCCAGTCTGGTACCTCCAGACAAAGCTCCTCATCAATCTGAGCCTCGAAAGTCTGGCTATCGGGATAGAAAAATTCGAACTTGAACAGGTCACGGAGCGCTCGCACTTCGCGCCAAAAACACGCGAGCGCGGTTTCTTCTTTTTCATTTTCACTGACGGCGAGTAGGGCGAGTTCTGCGACCGCTCGACTCAGGAAAAAATGAACAATGGTATTGCGGTAGAAGCTGGCAATTGGTGCTTGTCCATCGGCAACGCCGTAGACCGTTTCCGGCCCACCATCAAAAGCCGTAATGATTCCTTCTTTCATCATATTGCTCAACAGGCTTTGCATGTCACTGGCAAAATGTAAATTAAAGTCGGGGGATAACCGAACGCCTCTGCTAGTCGCCCACTGAGTCATGATGGTGACATCACGAATAATTTCAGCCTCCGTCAGCGCACGAGGAAACGCACCTAATAGTGACGTGGATACGACTGCTGGAAAGGTGGCTGGTGTCACCCGGTTGGCTTCTACGGCAACTTGGAATGCAATCTTTGAAATAGCCAGTTGGTCACCCGGATCAGGTGCCGTTGCTAGGCGGACGGGTTGTCCAAAATCGACATGAATACGCCCCATCGGGCGAGCAAGACTGCGCAAATAACGGATTAGCCAGCCAATTGATTCAGGTGCCTTTGGCGTACCCGATTGCTCCCGCGCGTATTCTTCTGCATCGCGAATTAAATCGTAAGACACCGAAACAGGGATAATATGGATATCCTGAGATCCCGCATGATGCGCCCCTTCCAGGACATATTTGAGTAGCCCGTACTTTGGGGGCATGAGCTTGCCGAGGCGCGACCGCGTTCCCTCAAATGACCAGGTCATCGGAAAGCGCTTTTCCATTAAATACCCAATATATTGTTTGAGGCTCAGCTTGTAGATGTCATTGTCTTGAAAACTGCGACGGATAAAAATGCCGCCGGCGCGCCGCAATAAGAAACCAAGGATTGGCACATTTAAGTTGGCGCCGCCAAAAAAGTGCGGCATCGGAAAATTATTATCAAATAATATTTTGGGCACCACGAACCCGTCGATATAGGTTTTGTGGGTCCACAGCAGTGCCGATGGATACTGCCGGACAATTTGTCGCACCCGTTCAACATCCTCGGCGTCGTATTGGAGTGTTCTGTCGTAGCCCAATCCCAAACAGATACCGCAGACCTTTGCCCAGACATCGAGCCAAAAACGTGTCGGAATGGAGATCATTTCTTTCAGGTACTGATTCGCTTCCGCACGAACGGCTTTGGTGGACCTCTCTGACTCATCTGCAATGGCGCGGAGTCCTGCTTTAAATGACAGGTTATGACGGAGGCTCTGTCGCACATAGCGCGGCACTTTGTATCGTCCGCCAATCAGCTGTCGTTCTGCGATGTCGAGCACCACCGCCGCTTGGCGAGCCACAAAAACCGCAAAATCCTCCGGCTGTTGGGCCGCTAGCACCCCCGTTTTACGGTGAAATCGGTCGCCAAGATCCTGCGAAGATCCTGGTTCTCCTGATGTGAAATGGATGCGTTCAGGGTGTCTATGGGCGACATAGCGCGCCAGCCAGTTGGGTGGTCGGCGCTCACCGCCTCTAATTAAATCTGCCAGTTGAGGGCCGCTTCGCGTTTCCCGCTTTGGACTGAGCCAGGAGATCCTAAGGGGGGCGACATAAGCATCGGGATGCGTTGCGAGTGCGTCAGCGAGCGCGTCTACGATGAGCGTTTTGCGATCATTTCGGAGGTTCAGGCATAAAATAATCGCTGATCGTGACGGTGCCTCGTTTGTCGTAATCCACTGTGTGAGTAAGCGTTGTTCGTAACCGCGCGACGTATCGAGCAGAAAAATAATAGGCGCGTGGGGGGTGGGCCAAGGGCTTCGCTCAAGCTGTGTTTGCAACCGCGACGCCTGCGACACTCAGTGTCTCGTCGCCTCGGGGGCATCATTGGTTGGCTCCCGGGATGGTTGATTGCTCTCGATGATGCGCGCTTGCAGTGTTTGCTTGGGATGGTCGTCGCTGGCGTTTTCTTTTCGATCACCGCGTTGGCGCACGGTTTGACCACGAACCTCCGGTTTTAAGTCGTCGGGCGTGTGATCTTGAAGCGCGACCGTTTCTTCAACCGACAATTCGGGTTGTGATAGGGCGCGCAGAAATGCATTGCGAACGTCTGTGACATGCTCCTGCAGCGTCTCGGTTGTCCAGTCGTTGGTTTGAATAGGGGGCAGTATGTCGATATGCACGGTGCCACTGCGAAAGATGCGATCGCCTTTGGGCGAAATATCGTGGGAGTTGTGAATCACGACCGGCACAATGGGAACGCCAGATTGCATCGCCATATGAAAGCCGCCCTTTTTAAAGGCGCCTAATTTTCTCGTGGGTGCGCGCGTTCCTTCTGGCGCAATCACCAGGCTCTTGCGCTCTTCACGCAGAGCGTGGACTAACGGTTTCATGGTCTCAATGGCGGCGGTTCGATCACTGCGGTCAATAAAAACGACACCCGCTGCGCCCATTAGCGGACCAATAAAGGGCATATTCTTAAGCTCCCGTTTACCGACGCCCACAATATCCCGGCGGACTAAGCTCGCCATGATCAACATATCGGCATTGCTTTGATGGTTGAACATGAAAATAGCGGGCCGATGATTCCATAGGTGCTCTCGTCCGCGAACATCGAGATCCAAGCCAATCAAAGCGCTGGCTGTCTCGGCGAAAAGCGAGATGGAAAAATTGATCGAGTCCCGGCGGGAACCGCTCAGCGCGTAAAGCGGGAGTCCCAGTAAAAAACTCCCCACTAATGAGCCCGTCGCGGCGAGTGAGCGCAGAACTTGGCTGCCCGAGGCGTTGCCTCGGCTGGTGAAATGAGCCGATGCCCAGCCCTGCTCTCTCGCAATGAGGCGGAGCTGACGACTTCCGTTGAGCACGACAGGGTGTCCGACTGCCTCCAGTAGTTCGATGTCATCGGTACTGTCGCTGTAAAAAAAACAGTCGGCCAAAGTGCTCTTTTTGGCTTCGGTAAATGTCTCGGCGGCCAGCACCTTGCCATCGCCAAAGCAGGTCGGTTGGACCACCCGGCCAGTGAACTGACCATCGATAACTTCAAGGTCTGAGGTGTAAACATCGTCTATGTCTAGGTCTTTGGCGGCGGGGCGGACCTGGTAGGGCGTCGCAGAACTGACAATAGCGATACTGTGGCCTTTAGCGCGATGCGCTTCAATCAGTTGGCGCGCTTCGGGATAGATTAATCGCGCAATGGCCCTGCGAAATAGGCGCTCGCTGTTGGCAATGTAGTCCGCCTCAGGTCGACCCGCTAGATATTGAGCATGAACCGCCATGAAGGCGGAAAAACCCAGTGACCCCAGACCAAAGCGCGTCGCTGCTTGGGTCAACTGCGCTAAGTCTGCGGGAGAGAGTTCTCCTCGTACTATCTGGTCCTTGAGAAAGGCGCTGGCCGAATAGCCGGAAATAATGGTGCCATCAAAGTCGAACAGCGCACAGATCTGTGGACCGTCTTCAGAATCAGCAATATTCTGCAATAGCTTTACAATCGCCACTCGGTACCTGCCTTTGTGCCCTTAAGGGCCCTATATGGCTTAGACTCTACACCGTGGCCGCTGGCAGCACCAAACGTAAAAAGCGCAAAAACTACGGCCGCCGCGCTGTCACCAAGATGGTCGTGGTACGAGAAAAAAGGCCAATTGGCCTTGCTGGGTCGCGACATTGTTCATGTGAATGATCGACGAACTGGATTGCTTGGGCATCTCGGTTAATTCATGATGATGACTGCCCTGCAAAGCCCTCAGCGGGATATCGGTGGGGGCCGGTAACGCTTGTCTTGCGTCGGTTGGGCGCTCGCCGCGCCTAGTTTTGCTGGCGAGTCACCGTCTATCCCGATGGACAGCCATTATTGCGACAGACAACCACAGGGAGTGGTGATGACAAAGTGGACAACAGCCTTGATGCGCCGCCGAGTGAAACCCATTGTCGCCTGGCGTGCCATGCGCAGATTATTGGCAGACCCTGATGACACGACGCAGGTGTTTAACATTATCGAAGCGCTGAAGGGCGATAGCCTGAGTCAGGCAACCCAGCGCCTGCGCACGAGTGAAGGCGGTCGCAAGTTGTTGCAAAAAAAACCCGACATTGTCACCAAGTTGAATGATCGTGCATGGTTATTGAGCCTGCCTGCGGGCAGTCTAGGCAGAACCTATTATGATTTCGTGCACGGCGAAAATTTATCGGCTGATGGACTGATTTCATCCAGCGACGCGGTCTCTCGTTCCGAGGCTTTTCTTGGACTTTCCGACGACGAGATTTGGCTGGCTGATCGGCTGCGCGATATCCATGATTTGCAGCACGTGATGACCGGCTACGGCAGAGATCCGGTGGGTGAGGTGAGCCTGTTATCTTTCATGACGACCCAAAATCCAAACCGGGGCATCCGCTTTATCGTGTGGATCGCGACCCTACAGTATCTGCGCCAAGTCCCGCAGTTTGATATCAGAACATTGATTCGCGAGGGTGCAGCGATAGCGCGCCAGGCGCAGTGGATGCCGGCAATCGATTGGGAAGAGAAACTACCGCAGCCACTGAGTGCTGTGCGAGCCGAGCTGGGGTTCCAGCCACCCATCCGTTATCAACGGTTGCGCGACCAGGCACCACAGCTGCTGCTCGCGGTGTGATCTGGCTAAAGTAGTCCGGCTGGCTTGAAACCGACCCCTTGTCAGCCGGCTAAGTGATCCGCAAGAGTTCTGCTACCCTAAAGCCATTATTTCTTCAGGCACCGGCGCAATGAATTTCGAGTTCTCAGAAGAGCAGCACCTGCTGCGCGATCAAGCGCGAGCCTTTCTCGCGGAGTTCTGTCCTACCGATACTGTCAGAGCAGTTTTAGACAGTGATAACGAGTGGGACCGCGGGCTATGGCAGCGTGTGGCGGAGATGGGCTGGACTGCCACGGTGATTCCTGAGGCCTATGGCGGGTTAGGACTCAGTCATTACGAACTGGCGATTCTTGCTGAGGAAATGGGCCGTTCAGTTGCGCCGCTTCCTTTTAGCAGCTCTGTTTATCTCGCTAGCGAGGCGATTGTGGCGTTTGGTTCTGAAGGCCAGAAAGCGGAATGGCTACCGAAGCTGGCGAGCGGTGAGTGTGTCGGTACGGTTGCGATGTGGGAGCGACCGGGCGCCTTGACACTAGAACAGCTCGCAACGCGCCGTTTGGGCGACAGCATTAGCGGGGTTAAATCCCCGGTGCCCGATGCTGGCGTGGCCGACGTCGTCGTTGTACTGGCGCATTCAGAGGCGGGTTTGGAGGCCTGCCTTGTGCCAATGGACCAAGCAGGCGTGCAGCAGCAAAGCGTCATGACGCTCGATGCCAGTCGAGGCCACAGTACGCTGACGTTCGATCATGCGCAGGCAGAGGTGCTCGGTCACAGCACGATTGAGCAATGTGCTTGGGAACGTCTGATCGATGGCGCCGCGGTGATGTTTGCATGGGAGCAATTGGGTATCGCCGAATCAGCGCTAATACAAGCGCGGGACTATGCCTTACAGCGATTTGCCTTTGGTAGGGCGATTGGTTCGTATCAGGCCATCAAGCACAAATTGGCGGCCATGTACGTCAAAAATACGCTAGCGCGGAGCAACGCCTACTACGGTGTGTGGGCACTTGCCGAGAACAGTGCTGACCTCCCCTTGGCTGCCGCGACCGCGCGGGTGGCGGGTATTCAGGCGGCGGCCTTTGCGGCAGAAGAGAACATACAAACCCATGGTGGGATGGGTTTCACTTGGGAATTTGACTGTCACTTTTATTACCGGCGGGCCAAATTATTAAGTTTGGTCATCGGTAGCGAGGCGGTCTGGCAAGACAGGCTGGTGTCTGGCTTGACACATCAACCTGCAGCAGCGTGAGGTAGAGAGTATGGATTTCAACGATACCCCAGCAGAGGCGCGCTTTCGTGAAGAAGCGGCGACCTGGCTAAGCCATAACGTGCCCACCGATGACGCATTTTGGGCCCTGACCCCGTTAGAACAGGCGAGGCTTTGGCAGAAGCGCAAATATGACGATGGCTGGGCCTGTCTTGGATGGGCTCCCGAATGGGGGGGCCGCGGTGCTTCTCCCATCGAGGAGGTCATCTGGCGGCAAGAAGAGGCTCACTATGAACTGCCGACCAATTTTTTTCTGATCGGGCAGGGCATGATTGCCCCGACGCTCATGGCGTGGGCGACTGCAGACGATAAGGCGCGTTATTTACCCCCGTTGGCCAGCGGTGAAGAGGTGTGGTGCCAGTTATTTTCCGAGCCCGCAGGAGGCTCCGATTTGGCAGCACTGCGAACGCGTGCTGAGCCTGACGGCGATGATTGGATCATCAACGGCCAGAAGATTTGGACGTCGGGTGCGCATTACGCCGACTACGGTGTCATTGTCGTTCGCACTGACCCCACCTTGCCCAAACACAAAGGCCTCAGTTACTTTTATATTGATATGAGAGCGCCGGGTGTTGAGGTCAAACCGATTAAGCAGTTGACGGGAGATGCGGACTTCAACGAGGTTTACTTCACTGATGTGCGAGTATCCGATCGGCAGCGCCTCGGTGACGTCGGCCAAGGCTGGCAGGTCGCCTTAACGACACTGATGAATGAGCGCGCTGCGATTGGCGGCGGTATTGGCAAGATGGATGTTGATTTAGCCATTGAAATCGCCCAAGACGTTGAGCTTGACGGGCAACCCGCTATCGAGAATGCGGCAGTACGGACGCGGATAGCCGATTGGTATGTTCAGGAAGCAGGGTTGAAATACACGGGCTATCGGTCTTTGACCGCACTGTCTCGAGGCGCCCTTCCCGGCCCTGAAAATTCGATTGGTAAGTTGGTGGGCGCACCCAAAATGCAGGCAATGGCCTCGTTCCTGATGGATTTATTAGGGGCTAGTGGCGCGATTACTGATGAGGCGCTGGCTGCTAAAGCGGGCATTATCCAGCGTGCCTATATGGGGGCACCGGGTATGCGGATTGCTGGGGGCACCGACGAGATTATGGCCAATATCATTGCCGAACGGGTACTAGGCTTGCCTCAAGAGCCGCGATTGGATAAGGGCATTCCTTTTAATGAGGTGCCTACGGGTTAAGCAACACCACCCGCAAACCTGATGTACTATTTTTGGCGCAGTCATGGTGAGTAAAGAAGCGGCTACCGAGCGGTCTCAGATCGCGATAAAGGGCGGCTCGTCGGAACCGATGCCTGATGTTGCCAGTCTTGCGCAGTTCGACCAGCAGTCCGCTTCGCGCATGCTGCGCAGACTGTTGGTATTTGCTTGGGCGTTAGCGGGTGCCGTGGTGGCCTCTGCCCTATTCGGGTTGGGTTCGCCATTATCAAATGCGCTTGCGTTGCTGTGGTTCGTGATCTTGTCGCTTTTTTTACTGGTATGGCCAAAGATGAACATTTTTTGGCACCGGTCTGTTGCGCTGGCGCTGTTGGTCCTGTTGATCCTGAGATGGTCCTTGTCCTGGTTAATCGTTCCCCCCGCTGATGCCATGATGGGGATATTACTGGGTCTACTTTACACACCAATATTAGTGACGGTGACGACGCTGCTGTGGACGCGTTACAGCCTTGCGATTGGCGTGACCACTGGCCTCTTAATGGGCGCGATCGCCATTATCGGGAGTCGCCGTGAAGGGCTATCTGATGCCTATCTCAATGACTGGCGCTTGGGGTTGATGGTCGCCTGTGGGTACAGTTTATTTGCCTGGTTACTGAGTATTTGGGCGGGTGAGCGTGCTGAGTTGCAGCACACCGCTGAGCGTATCGAGCGCCTTCGTGAAGCGGCTAATACCGATACCTTAACGGGGATTGCCAATCGTCGAGTTGCAGAGCATAGGCTTCACGCCTTCGCAGCGGGGCAGCGCCGATACGCCATCATGATGATCGATATTGATCACTTTAAATTGATTAATGATCACCATGGGCATGACACGGGTGACCGGATTCTTCAACGAGTCGCTGAAGTCTTGACTAGCCGCATGCGGCCGCAAGATACCGTGGCACGGTGGGGCGGTGAAGAATTTCTGGTGATTGCGGAGAGTGTGACGCGCGATGAGGCAGCGATGATCGCGGAGTCCTTAAGAAGTTTGGTGGAGCGCGATACGCAAGAAGTACTGGCGACGACCATTAGTATTGGTGTGGTGCACAGTCATGTGGGACGACGCACGGAGCAAATGTTGAAGCGCGCAGATGAAGCGCTATACGCCGCCAAAAATTCTGGTCGTAATCAGGTCGTTACGCTGTAAAGCAAAACGGGTTGTTACTCGTCTGTGTCGAGACTGAATTTTAAAAATACTTCGTCGAGCTGGTAGCCGAGGCCTTGGTAGAGTCTCTGTCCTGCCGTATTGCTGCGTGCAGTTTCAAGATCGATTCTTGCAGCGCCCTGTGCGGTCGCCCAGTGACGCGCGGCTTCCATCAGCGCGCGACCGATGCCGCCGCGCCGCGCACGATCACAGACGTATAAATCATAAAGCACAAAGTAGTTGACCAGATCTACAGAGCAAAGCGCCGGGTAGAGTTGCGTAAAACCCTGTATGCCAGCATTCGTTTCTGCCACAAAAATCACCGAACGGTCCAGTCTCAGATTCGTGTCGAGCCAGACTCTCGCTGCGACCGGATCAGGAGCGCATTCATAAAACTGTCGATATTGGTCAAATAATATGACCAGCGAGTCGAGGTCATCGGTGGTGGCTATTCGACAATCACAGGGTAAAGTCATAGGGAGATATTCCTTATCGAGCTCCACGCTAATTTATCGCGCTTCGGTGCAATCTGACAAAGTATCGATGGTGGTCGCCGTGGCCCTACCTGCGTAAGCAGTGAGCCTTTGTCTCGGGCTGGTTTAATTGTACTCAGGGAGCTGAGGGCTGCAGCAATTAAACAGCCGTTTATTCCGTTGTCGTGTGCTTTCTTCGCCGTCCCAGTTGACAGTGTCTGAGCGCCCTGACTGCCGTTCGTCAACGATAAGGCATCATCCCCGTCTCTGAATAATGACAATCGACTGTCACTTATTGCACTGTTAACTGTCGCTTTTTGCACCCCTGAGAGTGGCATAAAGGTCGCTATAATAAGCACCAAAATTGACCTAGCGTTTTTCATTATGATCAGCAACGAGCAGGAAGCACAGCAAGTGGTTATCCGACACATCGGGGGCTTTGCCTGGCCTACGGCGATGTTGTTTGCTTTGTGCGCGCTGGTCTTCCTCGCTTGCGTGCGCAATCTGCTGATAGACCCCGTCTTTTCTCTGTGGACATTAGCAGGGATCAGTTTCTGCGCTTATGCAATGTATACGCCACTTCACGACGCAGTCCATGGTGCTGTGACAGGCATGAGTCTAGAGCGGCGATGGATGAACGAGTGGGTAGGCTACTTGGCAGCCCATGTACTGGGGGTGTCGTTTGTTGCACATCGGCGGAGCCATTTGCAGCATCATCGTGCCACGAATCATCCCACAGACGATCCCGATGGGGCTTTTGCTGCCAGTAATCTCCCGCAGCTGGTGGCGATGTGGTTAAAAGGAATACCCAAAGAGTGGGTTTTTGCCCTGAAGTTTGAGCATTTTACTGTGGCCGAGCGACGCACGGTTCGTCTTGAATATCTGGCTATCATGATCACTCGCGGACTGGTATTGCTATTGTGTGCTGATCTTGGTGTGACCGTCATGACCCTACTACTGGGGCAAATGCTGGGAAACTCGGTACTGACGACCCTGTTTGCTTGGTCAGTTCATCACCCCCACTCTGAACAAGCGCGTATGCAAACCACCACGGTGTACCAAGCGCGCGGGGGTCTCGATACCCTCATGACATGGCTTTGGGTCTATCAGAACTATCATGCCATTCACCACCTTTACCCCAAGGTACCTTTTTTTCGTTATCGGTCTCTCTACCGAGCGCTAGAACCCTACCTGCTCAGGAGCGGTGTGCCGGTAAAACGAGTCCTCTAATACCGCGGTGCTGCGCTCACACCTGAAGCGCTAATAAGCCCTCTTTTCCTTTTTTATTGTGCTTCCCAGGGCGTCCGGATTCGCTACTGTCACTGATGGTGACATTACCCCTCGAAACGGGCATATTTGGTCGTCCCATTGGATAGGCGATCACGCGGTGTGGTCTGCTTAAAAAAACAGGAGAGGCATTATGAGCAAAGCAATGTGTTGGATTGTTGTGTGTTGTTTAGCGGGATTTACCGGCATGGTTTCTGCGGAGCGATTGGAGGCTTTCCGTTGGCAAGCTAACTCCTCATCGCCGGCAGGTTTAGTGCAGGGCATGATGACTGCGGCAAAGATGCATGAGAAATACGGTGCGCAAGTAGGCATTTATCGCATGGATGTGGGTGGATCGGGTTATCCAACCTTCGATTACATCCTACGCTGGGATTCAGCTGAAGCGTGGGCGAAAACAAAGGAAACGAACACTAACGAAGAGTGGCAGGCCTTTTGGGAGCAAGCGGCTGCATCACCCTCCGGTACCCTGCTGTACTCCCTTGAAGGTTTGAATTGGGATGCGTCAGCTAAAGCGGCAGATTTTGCCCAAGACGGCCCTTATCGCGTTTATGTTTGGCAGCCTAATGCCGGCAAAGCGGCTGCGGTGTATGCCGCGTTTTCAAGAGCTAAGGAAATGCATACGGCGATGGGTGCCAAAGTCAGCATTTATAACGAAGGTGTGGGCGGCACAGGTAAAGTGCACTACGTCATGTCCTTTGACGACTGGGCAGAGATGGCCGCTTTCGGCGATAAGGTCGCAGCCAGCGAGGAATTTCGCTTTTTACAGGCTGCTGCAGCAGGCGCTGCAACCCCCATCGGCTCTATTCAAGGCGAGCCGCTCTATTACACCGGCCAATAGACGTTGAAGTCAGGTTGGCGCCCCATCTTTGCGGGGCGCCATTATTAGATCTAATCACCAATAGGAGTTACAAGATGCGATGGCTACTGGCAGCATGCCTATTTCTTTTCACTGCATCGGTTTTTGCAGAGGATGCGATACGAGAGGTCAAAACCGCTAATCCCTTTATTTTATTGCACCCAGAATCACAACAAGCGGCCGCGGCTGCGTATTACGAGGCGGTTGAGAAAAACGTGTTTAATGGCGCTATCCCCCTTAAGCATGCCCAGCTTGCCGCTATTTCTGCATCGGTTGCGATGAAGTGTGTTTATTGCATCCCAGCACATGCGGCTTTTGCCCGTGCGGCGGGGGCTACTGAGGAAGAAATTAAGACGGCAGTGGCGATTGCCGCCGATGTCGCGCTGAACAGCTCTATGCTCTATGGCAATCAGTTCGATATGGATACGTTCATGCAGATGATTGAGTGACTGGATGGCGGCCTGTCCCTCATGGATAGCCTCAGCCATCCTATCTGGGCTCGCGATAACCTTTTCGTCCTAACTCTACCTGCCCTCACCTTACCCGCCTTAACCTTACCCGCCATAACCTTAAGGAGTACCGAGTGAATACAATGAAGCACATTAACAATCTCAGTGCCTGGACCGGAATCTTGCTGTCATTATGGTCAGTGAATGCTTGGTCTACCCCGGCCATGTCTGTTTTGACGGTTAATAGCAAGGACCCTGCGGCGTACATGCAGTGGGTGCAGAAAAGTGGGCCGGCGATTGCCGAATCAATTGACGCGGCAGTGGGCGGCGTATGTCTGCCGTCTGCGGGATATTACGGCCCTGGAGAGCTGTATTACTGGCATTTATTCAATGATCATGCGACGGCGTTGGGTTCAGAGCAATACAACCCGACGGTCATGGCTGAGCTTAAAAAATTAAAAGGCAAGCGCATGGTGTCACGCGGAGATGCGTATAGCGTGTTGATGGCCGAGCCCGGTGACTATCAGGCGGGCGATAGTTTTGCGAATTGGAATCTCATCATTTCTACAGATGACCCCGCGCAATACGTGAAAGAGGTGGCGCGATTGTCAGCGACCGCTGATAACAATGGCTTTGCGGACATACGATTCACTGTGTATCGCTACCTTAGCGGCGAAAATGCGGGCAAGCTCATGGCCTCCATTGAGGCTCCGGACGGTTATCGTCTCGGTGCGATGCTCGATGCGTTGGACAGTGAGTGGGCCTCTGAAATTCTCAATGACATGGCCGACATTCGTGAATACGAACATGGCTTTACGATGAACTGCAATGTCGTGTACGCCAAAGGCAATTAATTGATTTGTGGGGCTGGTGTTTGGTCAGTCAGGCGCCAGCCCCTGCAGCTTGTGTGCCAATAACTGCTCGAAAACCTCGAAATCACCCTCGCACCCGGCCAATTGATCTTTGGAGATCAGTATGTCGACACTGCCGTTGGTGTCTATTGCAACACAGGGAAGTTGTCCGCTGACGTGAGACAGCATGTGATGAGGCACCTCATCTCTGTGCAGCCAAGTGAGCTGCGTCGTGGCACCTTGTCGCTGTCGCCAGGCGCGTTTCCCCGTCGGACGCCAACCGTGCGAGACATCACATAACGCACAATCAGCTCGCCCTAACAATTTATCAATGAGATAGCTCAGCTCGCCCGCTAACGAACCGTCTGCATCATAAATTGCGTAGAGCGAGCGCTCAGATATCACACCATCAATCCTTTAAACGACGACACTGCAGTGTTATACAGATTTCCTTGAGAACAGATCTTAGGCGTTTAAAATGGACTTTGCGCATCGACAGGTCTTCATCCATAGGATGTTTAGCGCGGTTGCTTTGACACTGCTTTGCGCAGTGACATGCCCCGTTAATACCCATGCCGATACCTTATCATTAGAGCTGACCCGCGGAGAGCGGATGCCGGAGCGAGTGGTCTCGCTGAATATGAGTATCGGTGCCCACACGATGACCGCACGGGCTTATGATCGTAGCGGTCAGTCGGTAGACAGCACTGCCGCATTTACGGTGGCTCGATTTGATAAACCCTTCCTGCAGGCCGACGATCAGGTGTCGTTGACTGATGCACAGTGTTCCGTATCGGGCAGCCAAATATCGCTGCAAGACGCCCCCTGATGGACGGCAAAATTTATAACATTTTATTAGATTGGCGAACGGCTACTCAGGGTTTCGAAATGATTGAAATTCGCTAGCGAGTTAACATGCCCGCTGCAGCGTTAGTCGATCACTTTTTTGTCGAGCGAGACACAGTGAGTTCGATGTGTTGTAAGCCTTGATAAAGTAGCGCAAGCCTATTGTAAGGAGACTTGATTGAAACTCTATACCGTACCCCTCGCCCCCAATCCCATGCGCGTCACGCTGTACCTTGCTGAGCGTCGCGCACAGGGAGCTGATATCCCCGTAGAGCCCGTGGTGGTGAATACCTTGAAGGGTCGTCATCGAGAGCCCGAGCACTTAGCGCGTAATGCCTTTGGGACGCTACCGGTATTAGAGCTGGATTCTGGTGCGTATGTGACAGAATCCTTGTCGATCATCGATTACTTCGAAGCGGCGTTTCCCACGGCAAGATTATTACCGTCGGATCCAGAGTCGTTAGCCTGCGCCCGCAATATTGAGCGCACGCTAGAAATGCGTATCACCCATGATCTGGCCGGGTGGGTACATGTGACCAAATCTCCGTTGGGTTACGAGGCTAACGAAGAGCAAGGGGCAGCGCTAGTGGCGCGCATGCAGCCGGGGTTCGATTATGCGGAGACCCTACTCGGGGACGGCCGACTTTTTTTGGCGGGTAGCACACCCAGCATCGCCGATTGCACGCTGGCCGCTTTTTTCCAGTTTATGCGATACACCGGGATAGACCTGATCGCTGAGCGAGAGCAACTTCGCCATTGGGATGCGGGGTATCGGTCCCGCCCCGAGGTCGAGGACTGCTTTCTGATGTAGGCTCCAATGATCAGGTCATGACGCTGTGTGCTGTTCTCCAGTCCACAAAAGGACGTCATTCTGGCCATTGGGGCGACTCAGCGTGTCGCGAAGTCGTTCTCTATTGTGCTCATACTCCGCGCGCGTTCGCTCCCGCACTGGACCAAAGCCTCGCAGTGCACTGGGGAGCTGAGCCAGCTCGCCGGCGCTGGCATAATTATCCGCCTGTAATCGGGTTAGGATGAGCGCAATATCAGCCCGGAAGCGATCGAGATCCTGCCGCGCTAGGCGTCGCTCCTCGGTCCAAGCAAATGGGTCCAGCCATGTATTTCTAATCGAGCGTAGCCGACTGAGGAGCTGAAAAACATTCAGCATCCAGGCACCGAAAACCTGTTTTTGGATACGACCCGTCTGTGCATCGCGTCGGCTCAGCAAGGGCGGAGCCAAGTGGAAAGCTAGCCGATAGCCAGGTTCAAATTGGCTGTCGAGTTGCGCGCGATACTCGGGTGCGGTGTATAAGCGCGCCACCTCGTATTCATCTTTAATTGCGGTCAGGCGATACAGTTGTTCCGCCACCGATCGAGTGATCGATTCGGCTTGCTCTGCATGGGGATCAATTGCACGCACCGCTTCTACTTCTTGACGATAGTGTTCGGCAAGTCGCGCAGATTGATACCGAGTCAGACGCTGCATTCGGTCATCCATTAACGCTTCGATGGTTGGGATATCCGCTTGTTCTGATCCTGACGATGGCAGCATTGCCAAAACGCGATCGGGCCACACAGCATAGCGTCGCCCCATTAACAGTGCCTTTTGGTTCGCGGCGGTCGATTTGCCATTGAGCTCAATGGCCGCCTCTAGTGCTGCGGCACTGACTGGAATTTTCCCTTGCTGAAAGGCGACCCCTAATAAGAAAAGATTGACATACAGTGAGTCACCCAACAGCTGTTCTGCAATCTCAGTGGCATTGACGAACACCACATTGGTGGCGCCCGTTTGTTCTTCAATGTGAGCGCGCATGGTTGCGGTAGGCAATTCAGCATCAGGGTTGTGGATGAAGGCAGCGGTAGGCAGTGCTGCATCATTAATGATCGCATGCGTTCGGCCAATCGCCGTTTTACCCATCGTATCGTAACCAGTGCTAACGACTAGATCGCAGCCCAGCAGTAGGTCGGCTTCCCCCGCAGGCACTCTGACCGCTTTGATATCCTCCTGCTGCTGCGCGATGCGAACGTGACTCACTACAGCGCCAAATTTCTGTGCTAAGCCGCTCTGATTGAGGGTGGCGCACCCTTTCTTTTCGATGTGGGCGGCCATCGCAATGAGTGCTGTCACCGTCAGCACGCCAGTACCACCAACGCCAGAAACGACGGTATTCCAAGGCCGAGTGAGATCGGGTAGCGACACCGCTGGAAGCGGCTCAAACAGTATTTCGATGTTATCTTCTGCGGTACGTTGCTTGGGCACGGCGTTAAGCACTGACACGAAGCTGGGGCAGAAGCCCTTGACGCAGCTGTAGTCTAGGTTGCAACTGTGTTGATCAATTTGGCGCTTGCGGCCCAGTGGAGTTGCTTTGGGTAAGACCGATAGACAATTAGACTGTGCGCTACAGTCTCCACAACCCTCGCAAATTTCCTCGTGAATCACGACCCGGCGCAGACGGCTGTTCAACCCCGTCTTTTTACGCTTACGGCGTTTCTCCGCAGCACAAGCTTGCTGGTAAATCAGGACTGAACAACCTGAGTAATCTCGTAATGCTTTTTGTAACGTATCGAGTTCGTCGCGATGGTGAAGCGAGAAGCCTGCCACGCCTGAAAATTGTCCTCGGTATTGATCGGGTTGATCCGAGACTAAAGCAATGCGTTCGACGCCCTCTCCACTGAGCTGCTGAACTAAGTGACTGATTGATAGCGCGCCATCAATGGGTTGGCCTCCGGTCATCGCCACCGCTTCGTTAAAGAGAATTTTATAGGTGATATTGGCTTCAGCTGCGACGGCAGCTCGGATCGCCAAGACCCCAGAATGAAAATACGTGCCATCCCCTAAGTTCTGAAAGACATGTTGCCTGTCGGTAAAGGGTGCTTGCCCTAACCACGTAGCCCCCTCGCCACCCATTTGTGTGAACGTTTGTGTGGGTCGGTCATCCATCCAGGTCGCCATGTAATGGCACCCGATGCCACCCATTGCATGACTCCCTTCGGGCACTTTTGTTGAGGTGTTGTGCGGACAGCCAGAGCAAAAATGCGGTGCTCGTTGGGTCTGGGTCTGAACATTGTGGAGCGAGCGCTCTTTTTGTTGAATCCAGGCGATCCGAGCTGTGAGCGCCTCACTTGAAAAAAAGCGTTGTAGCCGGCTGGCAATCGCCAGAGCGACGATGGCAGGCGACAGCTCGCCGGTGTTGGGTAGCAGATCGACACCGCGTTCATCGAATTCGCCCACGACTGCCGGTCGTGCCGCAACAGGGTAATTGTAAAGTTGAGACGTGAGTTGATCCTCAATGACGGAGCGTTTTTCTTCGACAACGAGAATTTCTTCCAGTCCCTCCGCGAACTGATGGGTACTTTGTGGCTCTAATGGCCACGGCATACCCACCTTGAAGACACGAATCCCAATATGAGCGGCGAGCTTGGCATCAATCCCCATATCATCCAGCGCTTGGATGACATCCAGATAAGCCTTGCCCGACGTGATAATGCCCAGCCGCGGATGGGCGCTATCCAGCATCACTTTGTTCAACTCATTAGCATAGGCAAACTCTCGCGCTGCATAGATCTTGTATTTGTTAAGCCGTTTTTCTTGCTCCATAGGGGAGTCTGGCCAGCGAGCGTGCACACCGTCGGTGGGTAAGTTAAACGTTTCGGGTATCTGAATACTGACTCGTCCGGGGTTAATGTCTGCAGAGATGGCTGAATCCATATTTTCGGTAATGGCTTTAAATCCAACCCAGCAGCCGCAGTAACGCGAGAGCTCCCATCCATAGATACCCAGATCTAGCACTTCTTGCACGTCCGCCGGTGCAAGCACGGGTATGGATGCGCCGATAAACATATGCTCTGATTGATGGGGTAGCGTGGAGGATTTGCAGGCGTGATCGTCGCCTGCAACTGCCAGCACACCGCCAAAGCGACTCGTTCCAAAGGCATTGGCGTGCTTTAAAACATCCATGCTCCGATCGACGCCCGGGCCTTTGCCGTACCACAGGCCAAACACGCCGTCATACCGCGCGCCCGAGAACAGATTGGTTTGTTGGCTTCCCCACACTGCGGTGGCAGCGAGGTCTTCATTAATACCGGGCTGAAAATGTATCTGGTGGCGTTTTAGATAGTCTTGGGCGCGCCACATGGCCTGGTCGACGCCACCGAGTGGACTACCGCGATAACCCGATACAAATCCGGCGGTGTTGAGGCCGCGGGCCGCATCCCGCTGATGCTGCAACATGGGCAATCGCACTAATGCCTCGACGCCGGTCATATAGGCGCGAGCCTGATCAAGGGTATATTTATCCTCGAGTGAAACCGCTCGAAGTCGCTGCGATGGTGCCTGTTTCATGCCATTTGCTCGTCAATCACACGGCATTATTGTGCGATACCCGAATAGAAAAGGTTATTCGATCTATGGCGTATTACTCGAAAATATGAAATATTTAGCCACAATTAAGCGAAATTAACGGCCTAATTAGTTATGTATTTGCAGAAAATTGACATAAAGATTCTATCGGTCTTGCAGCATGATGCTGCTATTTCCACCAGTGATCTTGCCCAACAGGTTCATTTATCGCAGTCGCCCTGTTGGCGAAGAGTTAACAAGCTGGAGGAGGCTGGGTTTATCAATCGACGGGTCGCCGTACTTGATCGTGCCAAGCTAGGATTAGAGGTGGTGGTGTTTGCGACCGTCAATTTGAATCAAATTGGCAAACAAAATCTGCTCGAATTTGAGCGCAGTGTGGAACGGCTTCCTGAGGTAGTGGAGTGTTACACCATGGCGGGTATCTGGGATTACGTTTTAAAAATTGTGTGTCGCGATATCCGTCACTACGAGGACTTTGTCCGCAATACGTTGTCCGCGTCTGATGCGATTAGGGAGCTGCATTCTCACATTGCGGTGACAGAGATCAAAAATACGACCGAGCTTCCACTCGACGCACAGGTGGATACCGACGATCAATCACGCGTTTGACCGCCCCCGCCAGTCGAGTAAATCAGCCTATTCGATCAGACTCGCCAAGCGGTCCGGTGATGGCTCGCTGGGTGCGCGATAGATCGAGGTTGCTGAAGGCGACTCCGCTATTCGGCTCCCCTCTCAGGCAATCAGCAAGGTAGTAAACTGACCGGCAAGGTACGGAGCGCCATCGACCAATGGTCCGTTTTTTTCACACGCTACTCGCGACCTGATATCCCTCATGGGTGGCCGCCATCAGAGAGCGTGGCGCGCGGCAGTCTCCAATGGGGATCACCTCGAGACCATTGGCGCGCAGTGGCGTGAGCAAGTCTTGATTCGGTACTCGGCTGCTCGCATGCACGACCGTGGCGACATCACTGAGCTCGCTGACCCTGTCGTTATAGACATTTTTCATTAGCAGTCGTCCCTCTTCGAGGCCAGTTAACGTGTCGAGTTCGACATGGCAAATTAGCTCAATATTGAGATCGAACAAGCGCTGAAGAATGTTTTGGCGATTAATCAGCGAGACATCATGCGCGATACGTTCTCGTGAGGTGACTAGAGTAATCTGATCAAAATGAGTTGCCATCTGCATGGCCACGGCGTAGGTCATCTCGGTGTGGTCATGGTCTATTAATACTGCCCTGCCCGGCGATTGTCCGATGCCGTCAATTAAGCTTTGTCCCATTTCACGGAGGCTAGGAATCAGCCCCATTGTGGCCCAGTCACCCGTCAGCCAGGCGGGTTGCGATGCTCGCGCGCCCGTTGCCAGTAACACCACATCAGGGTTGAGCGCCAATACGTCTTCTGATTCTGCTTGTCGGTTCAATACAAAGCGCACGCCTGCCTGCTGGGCCATAAGGTACTGGTAGTCGTAGACGCTTGAGAGATTCTCTCCCCCGGGTAGTTGAGCATGAAGCCGAGTCTTGCCTCCCACTTGATCGACATTGCCGACTACCGTGACGCGATGCCCTCGCTGCGCCGCCGTATGCGCCGCTTCCAGTGCCGATACGCCTGTTCCCACCACTACTACATGGCGTTGGTGTTTGGCCGATACTGGCTTTTCATGATGTTCGTCAGGATCGCCTACCCGCGGGTTGTTGTCACAGGCTAGAGCGCCGGCCTCGATAATATTGCGCCAGCAGCTATTACACGACACGCAGTAACGGATGTTATTGGCGTTGCCTGAGGCGGCTTTGTTAGGAAAGGCTGCATCCGTAATCAGTGGCCGTCCGAGAAACACCACGTCTGCTGTGCCATCGTTGAGCGCCATTTCACATTCGTTTGGATCTGTTAGATAACCAATCGCACCGCTACGGATACTAGGGTGCTCTGCGCGAAGCTTTTGAATAGGCGCTAGATAGGGGTGACGAGCGCCGGTTGCATCGGGTAAGTGCTGGTAGAGCGATCGTGCATGCGCGCCCCAAACCCAGGTCCACAGGTCAAAGTCATCTGAGTGTTCTGCCAGCACGCCATTAATGGCCGAGGCCATTGGCAGGTCAATGCCGCCAGCGACACCATCTTCACCAGGTAATTTCAGTGCGATCACAAAGGCAGATCCACACGTGTTGCGTATTGCTGAGATCAGTTCAGTGAGAAAGCGAGTGCGATTGCGAAGGTCACCGCCATACTCATCGGTTCGAGCATTCGACCAAGGCGACAAAAATTGATGAAACAAATGACCGTGCCCAGCCGAAATTTCCACGCCGGTGAAGCCGGCGCGCTGGAGTCGACGAGCCCCTTCTGCCCATTCTTCAATGAGTTGACGGATCTCACTGGTCGATAGCACTCGCGGTACTGTCCAACTGAGATCATCGGGCAATGCGGAGGCGCCAATTGCGTCATTATTCCGGCCAATCGACCGATGTCCGCGGCCTGAATCTTGAAGCTGCCCCCAAATATGAGCACCCTCATTCGCCACCACTTCAACGACACGTTGTAAATCATCGAAACCCTTGTCGTCCCAAGCTCGTAGTCGCGAGCCTTGGCGTTGAGTATGCGTGACCGCAATCGGTTCTGTCACAATCGCGGCCGCGCCACCTGCTGCTCTGGCGCGATAGTAATTAAGCAGTCGCTCGGTAGGCCGACTCTCGGAGACATATTGGGTGACGATGGCAGCGTGGATTAATCGGTTTCGCAGCGTGACCCCGCCCAAATCAAGGGGACTGAAGAGCGTGGGAAAATATTCGTTAAGCAGTGTCACGGCAAGTGGATGGCTCACAATAAGTGGCACCAGTCGACACCATTGTGCCCGCAGTCGTCAACTATGATCTGTGGATATCGCTGTGATTGCGGAGGATTTCCCGCTAGCAATATAAAAGCCCGTGCTGTTAGAGGGAGATTGTGTATGCTGTTTAAAACCTCACCGTACACAGGCTGTCCTATGACCACTATCGTCGTCTTGTTTAATTTGTTACCCAATACGGACCCGTTGACCTACGAAAATTGGGCAAAAACCGTAGACATTCCCAACGTGCGCCGATTGCCGGGTTGCAGTGATTTTCGGGTGCTCAAAGTAAGTGGTTTATTAGGATCAGATGAAGCGCCACCCTACGCGTACTCAGAGATTATTGAGGTCGACGACATGGGGCCGTTTGGCGAGGCAGTTGGGAGCGAGGCAATGCAAGCGGTGGCGGCGCAATTTCGAGAATTTGCGGAAGACCCCGTGTTTTTGGTTTCGGAGTCGCTCGACTGAGCTTGATCGCTTCATCCCCAGTCCGGACTGGGCCTTGTAACCGGCCGAGATAACTGGCCGAGATAACTGGCCGAGATAACTGGCCGAGATAACTGGCACCGATAATCAGTTGCGATAAAAAGTCACTCTACAGAGGAGGATGCCCCAGTGCTCCACAGGTGTCCCCAGACGAGCCTGCAAATAGGCGGGTTTAAAGGGGTAGGTCGGGTTGCCCCACCTCAACCATACGGACGCCAATATTATTGCCGAGATACAAATCGGCTAATGCGCCTGGCAGCGTCTCAATGCCTTGCGAAATATCCTCTACGGGATTCAGCGCGCCTTCTCGAACCCAAGTTGCCAGCATTTGAATGCATTGCGGGTAAACCTCTTCGTAATCAAAGACAAAGAATCCTTCCATTTTTGCATCTTGGCGACCGAGATTTTGCAGGTTGATGAAGCGGTGTTTGTTTTCTGTTTCAGTCAAATACTCAGCGATTGACCCGCAAATCACGACGCGTGCTCGTCGCCTCAGCCGCGCCAGTACGTTGTCTAGTAGCGCGCCCCCAACGTTATCGAAGTAAAGGTCAATGCCCTCAGGAAACAGCGTGTCTAAGGCGAGATCGACATCTGCATTTTTATAGTCGATCACCTGATCGTAGGCCATATCACGCTGAAGTCTGGCGCATTTTTCTGGCCCACCCGCGATGCCGACCACTTCTTGAGCGCCTAATGCTTTAGCAATTTCTGCGACGTGACTGCCCACGCCACCTGCGGCACCAGAAACGAGAATGCGATCGGTCGCGGTAACCGCTCCGATATCGCGAATCCCGACAAGCGCGGTGACGCCGGATAAGGAGACAGCACCGATACCATGGGAGAGCGGTAAGTCAGTGGGTAGTAAGAAGGGAGCGGGCCGATCCGATTCATCAATCAATGCATACTCTTGCCATCCGAGACGGGCTTGCACCACCGCCCCAACGGGCAGTGAGGCGCAGTCACTCTCAATAATTTGTGCCACGCCACGACCCGGCATGACAGCGCCTAGTGCGATGGGCGACTCAAATTCGGTTTCGTTGCGCATGTAACGCAGCATCACGGGTGCCACCCCGAGATACAGTGTTTTCGCGACGGCTTTGCCGGGTTCGAGTGACGGGATGGGTGCGTCAGTTAGCGCAAAGTGTGATCGGTCAGGGATGCCGTCAGGTCGTGCGGCCAGGCGCCACTGTTTTTGCATCATGTGCTTTTTCGGCTCATCAATGGATGATTGACCCAAAGGGTCTATTAACGCTTAGGTAGCGTTGCGTGCTCACCCGGTGCATGGCTTGGAAACGCATATCGTTCAGTTCAAGCCCGATGGCGCGGGCCATGTCACGTCCGGTGTGGCTTGGTCAATATCCGCGGCGATTTTCCATTGACCGTCCTGTCGTTTGTAGACCAGTAACGAGCGCCCCGCTTCTTTGTACAGCGCGCCGGTCGTCTTGTCGGTCGCTTTAAGCCAGTACTTGCTAATAATGTAAGCGATATCACCATGCGTCTCACGCAATTCATAGTCGAGTTCGAAGGTGGCCTCGGCCTTGCCAATACGCTGCGCAAAATAGTCTCGGATCGTATCAATACCAAAGAGCGCAGGCTGTCCGTGGAGCGCCACAATGGCGTCCTCGACATAGAGTGTCATGAGGCCGTCCAAGTCTGCTTGTTCGTAATAGTGTGCCCACTTGCCCCCTTCTGCGGCGATTTCGGTTTCAAAATCACTTAACGCCGCAGGTGATGACAACAGTGCGGCGAGTAAGGCCATAACCCCTATAGCGGCCTGCACTAAGGACATGAGTGACGCAACGATGGGATGACGCGTCATTTGAACACGCCCAGCGCCGCAGCAATTAAGGCAAACGCATAAATGGCCAAGACCGCGATATAGACCGGCGACAGCGAGCGTTGGTAGGCCGCGTTCAACTCGGGATCATCGGGATTTGATCCCAACGCCACAAAGATATCCACGGCCGGCTTGAAAAACAGATCCAGGGCGACCCCGGCGCAAAAAATGGCACCCACAGCAAGTATCTTTAACGCCAGCCAATCAGGCATTGCAGTGCTGGTTAGCAAGTAAATACCCACTGCGCTAACACCGAGTGCGAGGACTAAGTTCAGGCCCCAATTGATTTTGGCTGACTGCTCTTGGATTTTAGGGTCGGGTGAAAGGAATCCTCGCCACAAGATGACCAGCCAGATGGCGGCAAATGCCCACATGCCACCCAGAACACTATCTGACAGATTCAGCCAGCCACTGGCATTCGCCAGCTGACATCCAGAGGGCAGGATTAACGTCAGGGCAGATCTCGGGAGCCTGTCTAACACCATGCCGAGTTGCAGCACGGTCTGACGTGTCTCAATGCTCAGGGCGGTTCTTTCAGACCAGCGAGCAGCGATAAAAACACCCACGTCGGTTCCAACCCAAAACACGAGTAACAGAATATGTAGATACAGCCACAAAGATGTCATGCGTTACCTCTTGTTATTGTTCTGTAATGTTCGCGCCAGATTCCAGCACGTCTTTGATCAGTTGTATCCGCGCTTGTGCCCATTCGTTGTCCTGTGATTCGCTCGGCTCGAATGTTTGCAGCGCGTCATTGGAGAGCGTGCCCGACTCAATGAGTAGCGATTCCAGCGCTTTGACCCGCTCGTTGAGCACCGAATGCTCTGTCATCAAACGAACGATAATGGCCAGAAGACGATCCACTTCAGGGTCTTTGAAAAAGGCAGGTCGCCCCGCTTTGACGGTTTTCTTGTCATGACTCATGCCGACGGGCTCTTTTGCGCACCAAAGGCGTACCAAGTGATCGTATCTGAAAGGCGTCCTGTATCACCGTCAAATGAAGCGTCTGCGTGGGCGGCTTCCGCAAACGCTGTTTCGCTGACGTAGGTGAAGCGCGGCATCGTGGCCTGAAAAAAGTGGGCGGCATCAAACCCGGCATCAGTGCACAAGCTTTGGTAGCTTAAATCGCGGAACTCTTTGTAAAAAGGTTCATTGTTGTAAAAGCCATCCCAGTCTAGATAAAACGCATCATAGGCGCCGAGCGCATCATTCGGGGGGAGCTCCATATTAATGAGAATCCCATTTGGTTTGAGAACGCGGTGTGCCTCAGCAAAAAATGCGTTGATCAGTTGAGTGGGTAGCTCGTGCAGAAACATTGAGGAGAACACCACGTCAACACTCTTGTCGTCGTAAGGGAGCGCATCGCAACCGGCTTGCCGAAATTCAATGGCGACACCCAGAGCCTCTGCTCGCGCATGCCCATACTCAAGGCACGACGCGGCGACATCGAGACCATGTACCTCGGCACTGGGAAAGGCTTGCTTCCACGGAAGCGTGTTGTGCCCGATGGTGCAGCCCACATCGACAATCAACTTTGGGTTGAGATCTGGCCATTTGAGTCGAGTGAAGTTTGCCATAGAGTGACCAATGTCATCTAGGTTTTGACCCATTACACCAAAGGAGAAGACATCCAAGCCGTTGTCATAGATGATCCCCGCTGCGGTGTCATGATCCTCTCCGCCTTGATAGTTGCCTGGCATCAGATGGATGTCCATCTCTGTCGCATAGTCCGGCAGAGTGATCTCTGGATGAAGTGTTAGGGACCCGCCCGCCTGTGCTGGCGAATCGCTCTGGTGCTTATTGAGCGATTGAGGGTCGCTCTCGATAGCGCGCAAGACGGATTGCCAGACTAATTCTTGGGTCGCACAGCGCAGGCTGGAATACCACTTAAACAGGCCGCGCGCCTTGAGAAACTGGTGCACTGCCTCGCCCGAATCATGAATCTGGTTTGCTGCTGTCCGAGCCGCTTCGTAGTCAGCGTGCATCTGGCTCGCAAGATCGGTGAGTACCCACGCCCGCATTGATGAGGTGAAGCGCTCGCGCGCGCGCTGGTCTAAATCCTTTTTGAGTGAGAGCGAATGCTGTAACCCGGCCATGGTGTGCCCCTGCGTGATAAAGGTTGTTATGCATACTGTGCATCGTTAGCGTTGGCGTATCCTTTTCGTTACTGGATAGCCTTGCTAAAGCAATGGCGATAATGCTATACCAATAGAACAATAGCATGGTGTTCAGTGCAGACGCCGTAAAATCGACGCATTTCAGGGGAATCCACAGATGAAAATGAGTGTGAAACACACCTTCCTACCCGCAATACTGTCGGCGGCCGTCGCGGCAACCTTGCCGACCACGACGTTTGCTCAGCTCGAAGAAGTGCTGGTAACGGCTGAAAGGCGAGAGGCCTCGGTGCAAGATGTGCCGATTGCGGTCAGTGCTTACAACGAGGATATGATCGACAAGCTGCAAATCGATGACACGCTTGATTTGATCAACGTCGTTCCCAACATGTTTGGTGGCAATAACACCGGCTTGGGTACCGCCAATATGTACTACCTGCGAGCGCAGGGTAATGACGAATCCATTTCGACTTTTGATCCACCCGTAGGCACCTACGTCGATGACGTCTACATCACACGGCAGAACGTGAATAACGTTGCCTTATTCGATGTGGAGCGTATTGAGGTGTTGCGAGGCCCGCAGGGCACGCTGTACGGTCGTAACACCACGGGTGGCGCAATCAGTGTCGTCATGAAGAAGCCCTCCGACACCATGCAGGGTTATGTCGAGGCCGGTGCGGGCCGATTCGGAAAGACGTTGCTCCGCGGTAGTATCGATCTCCCCCTGAGCGATAACGTGCTGACTAAATTCTCCGCTTACTACGTTGATGATGATGGGTATTTGGAGAACCGAACCGATGGCAAGGATTATAACGAGGCAGATTTAACGGGTGTTCGCGCGGCATTGCGCTGGCTCATCTCTGACTCCATGACCTGGGATATCGCGGTAGATGGTGGTAAGTCAGAAGTGGCGAATATTCATGGCTTCCTTGACGGTGATGATCGCTACTCTCTCTCTGTCCTGGGAGACGGCCTGCCAATGGGCGGTGGCATGTCCGACTACGGTAACGAGGTCGAAACCTTGAACATCACGTCTAATCTCGCGTGGGATGCGATGGGCGGCACCGCTAATCTGATTCTTGGTGCGCGTTCTATTGAGCAGGATTTCTTGCTGAACTTTCCCTTCAGCCTCGATTTTATTCCGGACTTTTTCATTATCGATAATGAAGGCGAGCACGATATGTTCTCAGCTGAGTTGAAGTGGTCGGGTGAGATTATGGACGGCCGGGGGTTCTTACAGACTGGCGTGTACTATATGGATGAGGACAACGAGGTCGATTTCGTGGATTACCTTGACCTCGCTGCGGTGGGTGTTCCTGTACCGCCCTCCACAGCATTTCTCACGCTAGCAGATCGCATCTTGAGCAACACCACGGAGAGTTTTGCGGTTTATGCTCAAGCTGATATCCAAATCGGTGAAAATGGCACGCTGACCTTGGGTGCTCGTTACACTGACGAAGAAAAGACGGTAGATTTTCAGGGTACGGTGAACTCTGCTGGGATGGTGGCCGCCGGTATTCCACTGGAGCAGAGCGAGCAGGAAATCACCCCACGCATTGCTTACGCGCACAAATTTACTGAAAATATAATGATGTATGCGTCGGCCACCAATGGCTTTAAGTCAGGAGGTTGGAATGCGCGTGCATCTAGCTCCGATCAACTGCAAGCTTTTGCACCAGAGACAATTTGGTCTTACGAGTTGGGTATGCGCGCCGATTGGATGGATGGACGATTGAGGACCAATGTCACAGCGTTCTACTCTGATCTTGAGGACTTGCAGACTACAGCGGCAACTCCTGAGGGGTCGTTTCTCACCACCAATGCCGGCGGTTTAGAGGTGCCCGGGATTGAGGCGGAGATCACGGCGTTGCCCACCGACAACTGGCAGATCTTTGCCGCGCTGGGTTGGCAGAACGCCGAATATCAGAGCCTGCCCGGTGGATGTGTCACCCCGAATGCAGACCTAGCGGCTTACGACGCGAACTGTAATGTCGCTGAACCTAAGCGAAGCCCCCATCAAACCTATACCTTGGGGACCTCAGCTGACTTCACTATTGGCTCTCTGACCCTGACACCTAACGTGATGTTGCGTTATTTGGGCTCACAGTACCCAGGAACGATTAACCGTGGTTATAACGAGTCAGTGACTCTCCTCAACGCGGGGATCAGGCTTGCAGCCGCGGATTCACAGTGGGAGCTGAATTTGGAGTGCAAGAACTGTGGCGATAAAACTTACACCCAGTCGTTCCTGTTTACGCGCTATTACAATCTTCCTATGACGTATCTCGCCACAGTGAAGTACCGCTTCGGCGGTTGATCGCGTGAGGTGACTGCAGCCTGTGGTCGCCAAAAAAACCCCGACGAGTGTGACTCGAGCGGGGTTTTTTTGGCTTTGCATAAAATAAAAAAGTCGAGAGAAAGACTGTTCTCGACTGCAGGCCGTTGGGTCTCGTCTACAGCACTGGCCGTGCCTTACCGTGCGACATGGCAGGTCGAAACAGAGGTCTAGTGCATCTCCTCACCGCCACTGACGTTGATTGCCTCTCCGGTAATGAAGCTGGCCTCATCGGAGGCTAAGAATGCACACATGGCAGCGGTATCACGGGTCTTTCCGATCCGCTGCATCGGAATACGCGCGGCCATTTCTTCAAGGTACGCCTCCTCGGTCATGCCTTTGAAGGCAGAAAAATACGCATTTTGCGCACCACCCAGCGCGGTGGTCACATGGTTCGGACATACCGCATTAACGGTGATGCCTGCGGCGCCATAGTCGATGGCGGCGGTGCGGGTCAGGCCAATGACCCCATGCTTTGCAGCGCAGTAAGGCGCCATGTGAGGAAAGCCCGATTTGGCCGCCTGACTCGCGATATTGATAATACGACCGCCGTGGCCGCCTGCTTCCATATGCTTGGTAGCCTCTTGGGTGCAATAAAATACGCCGCTGAGCGTGACATCGATCACGAGGCCCCATTCCGCAGGGGTCACTTCGCGGCTGTGCTTCATCACGAAACCAATGCCGGCATTATTCACCAGCACATCTAACCGGCCGAAGCGCGCGATGACTTCACCAAATAAAGCGGCTACCGAGTCGGGTGAGCGCACATCGCACGGAAGACAGAGCACGTCTGCCCCTTTCGATTTGAGCCCTGCCGCTACGGATTCCATATCGGAAGAGCTGGCGAGATGTCGGTCACCGGTGTCGCCAATATCGGTGACGACGACGTGATAACCCTCGCTCGCAAAGCGCAGCAGGATTGCCTCACCTAAGCCGCCATGCCGGCCAGAGCCGGTGCAGACCACTACTTTGTGTGTGTTTTCCTCCATGGTGACTCCTTCGTTGCAATGATAGTGCAGGGTATTCACGGCCGTTAGCGCTGAGGTCGTTGCAATACCCTTCTGACCCCGTGCGGCTTAATGGTTCTCGACGGCTTAACTCGCTTGAGATACTTCAGCACGTGGATGCGTTAAATACCAGCATCCAACAAAGCCCAGGCCCGCGCCACTAAAGCAGATCATGACCATCCAAGGCTGATACTCATAGGCGAGCGCACCCAGATAAGAAAATAAAGCGGCCATGCTCATTCCTACAGCGCTTGAAAGTCCCGCCGCACTGCCACTGTACTCGGGAATGGCGTTGACGGAGCCGTACAGAGTGGCCGGAGTGAGAATGCCCGACAGCAACATCGAGCAGGCAACGGGAGCCAATATGCTGACCAGCGTGAGGCCGTTCAATAAAAGGAGTGCGGGTGCAGACACGGACACCATTAGCATGGCGATCACAGCCGCACGTTGCCAAGCGGGGGTACCCAGCTTGGCAGAATGACTGATTAAAAATGAGCCCGCGACATAGGTGAGTGACAGGACTCCCCATACCCCCCCGAAAGTGGTTATCGACATACCAAATTGCTGATTAAATAGCGCACCGCCGGTGGATAGCAGCGTAAAAAACATCCCTTGAATAAAACCAAAAGCACAGGCGTGTGCCCAAAAGACGCCCGACACCAACAGTGATCGATATCCTCGCAGCGTGACTCGTGGCTCTTGCCGCACCTCAGCAGCCTCCCTGGGTATCGATTTGAGACACCAGAAGAGCAGCAGTAGCCCCAGAGCGGCCAGTAAGGCAAAAACGGAGGTAATGCCCCCTTTTGCGGCAAACAGACCGCCCAATATTGGCGCGATGACTGGCGTAAAGCCCATTGCGGCCGTGAGCAGTGCAAAGGCCTTGAGGGCTTCCTCCGGCGGCAAATTATCTCTGATCATACTGCGTGCGATGACCGTTCCGGCACCGACTCCAACGGCCTGTAAAAATCGCAGCGCAATCATTTGCTGGAGTGTGGTTGCTAGCATCAGGGCAACACTTGAGACGACAAAGAGCGTAAACCCAGTGAGTAAAACAGGCCGCTTGCCTATGCGGTCAGCCATCATGCCAACCAGCGGTTGGCTAATCGCCAAACCCATTACATAGATCGAAATAAGGAATTGGAGGTCGCCGATACTCCGATCAAACGTGACACTCAGCAGTGGTATGAGCGGCACCATGATCACCACCCCAAAGGGCGATAAACTGCTGATGGCCGCCAGTAGCCAACGAGATATAGTGAGACCGGAATGAGACACGCAATCGCTCGAGTAATCGTTTTATTCGGAATAATCCAGCCGCGGTTATAACACGGGACTGCGTGTCAGGGAGGGGAGATGAGTCATAGTTATAGCGGAGTCATTCGATACACCAGTCAACAGCATGGGCGTATTGGCCAAGCGCGAGGTCGAGAACAGTTTGTGATGACAGTCAACGATGACGGATCTCGGTCACTGCGCAGCCATGTGATTATTCAGGATCCGCCGATGGTAGAGCGCGATGTGGTACTGAGCGTCGATTCGTCATTTCATCCTCGCTCTGCTCAGGTTCGTATCCGAGTGGGCGATGATCGTGAAGGGCAAGCCTTATTCATTTGCGATGAGCATCGTATTCACGGTTCGGGCCGTACGATTGATGGTGAGGACTTTCAGGAGTGCTGGGAGGGAAATGCGGCAGCCACGTTTTTTGTGACACATCCTATTCAGGCGGATGCGTGGTTATTAGGAGGATTAGGTTTTGGGGCTGATCCCAGCCACCGCCAAATCAGCCACTTCCCCACCTGCTCGCTGGATCATCGTGGCGCATCAGGTCCGCGGTTGATGGTTCACGAGCCGCCGCTAGATATCTTTTTTCTCGGTGAGGAGGCCATCACGATTGAAGCGGGAGCCTTTACTGCCCTGCATTTCTGTTACGGGGATCCGGCAGTTGATCCTGAGGGCAGCAATCAAGCGGGCGGTCATCCTCGGTATCATGTTTGGACCTCCTCTGACGGCAATTTTATTGTATTGCGAGCGCAGGTAGATGGTTATATGCAAACGCGATACGAGCTCGCGTCGCTCACGCAGGGGCCTTCGGGTACGGTGCCCGAATGGGGTTAGAACGTGATCACGCGTAATCCGAGCGCAGTATTGACAAAAAGACCGACCCAAATCACCCAGACATAACGGCGTACGACACTCATATGAGTGATCATGGCGGTATTCCTTTCATCGCTCGGGCCGTCAGTGACCATACCGACATAGGCCATCGCAAACGGTTTGAGTGCAAAACGCACGGCAATGCCGCAGGCGACCAGTGTCGCAAAGATGGTTATTTTGAGCGCGAGCCATCCTGGTAGGCCGGCCGTCAGAGCATAACCGCCGACGCCCAGTAGCCCGCCGACCAATGCAAAGCGCAAGCGGAGATCCCACTGAGTCAGGGAAGGAAAGCGCTGACCCACCGAGCTATGAATGGCGGCGACCAACGCCACCCAGACCATCACCACTAGCCAGCCGATGAGTGCGGTTGCTTCGGGCAACAGCCCGGGCCAGCGCAGGCTAGTCAGATGAAAGCCTGAACCGAGAATAATAGGCATTGCTAAACGCGGGCCCATGTCGCATTCCATGAGGATTTTGAAGGCGGTCTGACGTGATTCCACGCCAAGCTCGCTACGCAACACGTGACGGCTCGATAAAAACGTGCCGAGATCACCTCCAAGCCAATAGACTAGCGCTAATACGTGGACAAATAGCACAACGTTATACATGGACGCCTCTCAAGGGTGGGGGCAAAGCCACGAGATACGCTCGCCATCTGGCGTTGTGATGTCGTGGCAATGCAGGTGTTCAGTGATGACGGCAGGCGCCGATGCCATTCCCTTTGGGGGGGGGCTGTCGCGCCTGATGGACAAAGAATGCCATCCACACGGTGCTGGTTGATCTGCGACAGCGGGCCGTGTGATCCATTGATCGAGTTCAAAGAGTTGTCCCGGGCTGAGCGCAATTGGTGCGATCGCGTGACGGTGATCCTCATCAAGTCCATTGCTGCGCGATAAAATGGAGACTCGTGCAGGCATTGCCGAGGGGGCTGCGCAGTTAAACAGCCGGGCATAAAAATCAATGGAGGTCTGAATAGCGGTCACCGCATTAATCATCACAAAGCACTGATTCACTTGTTGGGTCGCCGTCGGCAGGCTAAACCCCGGGACCTCACCCGATACCTCTGTAAAGTAGATCAGTTCTCCGGCGGGTCCCGCGACCTGCATTGCACGAATTTGCTCCGAGAAAGATAACGCAGCCGGCGGGTTCAATAGCGAAAACGCGGGAGGTAGGTCGGCAAAAAGTGCGTCTAGGTCTTTGACGAGTACCTCCATTGCCGCCCAACCGGGTGCCGCAAAGGGGGTGGGAATATCGCCATCCCATTCCACCAACGTCAGGGTTTGATAGGGTTCTTGAGACATGAGTATCGTGTGGCTGGGGCACGTTTTGAGCATGGGATCTGTTAGCGCGATGGCTGCGGCACTGTCCGGGCTGCAGGATGCATCTTGATAGCCGAGTGCGTGGTAAGCGGCGACGGCATCGCTCAATGTGGGGACCCGTAATGTCATATTCTCAATCACGTGTGCTTGATCCCCGCAATAATCGGCGTCACACGACCGGTCATGGTGTTTCCTCGATAGTGATTTGGGTGAGCTCATAATGAGTTTGCATATACCCCTCCGCACTGGCGCGCAGCAGGAGGTAGTCGTCATCGGCGGTGCACCAGACGTCATAGGGCGGGTGTTCTTCGGGCAGGTTACCAGCGGTGCCTGTGACCTGAAAGTGGCGGGCTTGGAAGACGCCCGCTGCGACCTCTATCTGCTCCTCGCCGACATACACTAAATCAAATGAGGTGACAAAAAAGAACGGGCCAGTGGCGCCGCGATGATCCGGCGAGGTCAGGAATACATTGGTTAGCGAATGGACTCCTGGACCTTGTTCGAGCGGGTATAGGCGCATTAATAAGGCATCGCCAACGATGGGATGACTTTGTAACCACCCTACTTTGCCGTCTGTCTCTAATTCTTGGCTAATGCGCCCATCGCGCGCATTAAAGGTTTCACACTCCGCATAGCCTTTTGCAAAACGCATCCAGCCTGACCCCTCAAATTGTCCACCGACCGACAGTCGCACAGAGCAATCAATAGGACTAGAATCCGCGTGATGCAGCGCAATACAGACGTCTCGGGTGACCTTTGGCGCATCGTCAATCTCGCAGTGAGCCAGTAACACGTCGACTCCGTCAGGCTGACAGGTCAGCGTAAAAGCTTCTCTTCCGCGCGTCTCACCCATGCGCTCAGGTTTTCGGCTGGTGTACTCAATCGTGCCTCGAATAAGCTTGTGCCCCATGTCAATTCCTCTGGTCTGCCGCGACGCAACCGTGCGCGCCAGATCTTACTATGTATTAATGATATGTTTTTATATCATGACGCTCTGCTCTTCAGCAAAACAGGAACAATAATGGAAACCAGCGACCTCACCGCGCGACAGATCTTTCGGCAGCTTCAGGAAAACCCCAGCCGTGCCCGCTTCGGCTTTGGACAAAAAGCCCTCTTAGTAAATATTGACCTGCAAAAGGCCTATACGCGGACCGACCTTTTTAAAACGGCTTACGAAACCGACCCTGATCAGTTGCATTACGTGAATGAACTAGCGAGCGCTTTTCGCGCATTGAACTGGCCTGTCGTCTGGACTCATGTGGCGTTTATGGCGTCCGGTGAGGATTGTGGCATCTGGGGTACTCGCACTGATACGCCAGACTCTCTGCAGAACATTAAATTTGGATCAGAGCGCGCCGAATTGGACGATCGCCTTAAGATTGATCCTGAGCGTGATGTGATCTACTGCAAGAAGATGCCCTCCGCTTTTTTTGAGACGGCGTTGCAGTCCTTATGTGTCTGGCATCAAGTTGATACCGTGGTGATGACGGGCGGTTCGACCAGTGGCTGCATTAGAGCGACGGCGGTGGATTCGCTGTCGCGAGGATACCGCACCATAGTGCCAGAGGAGTGTGTCGCGGATAAGCACGAGAGTTACCACTTTGCTAACTTAACGGATCTGGCGATTAAGTATGCTGACGTGATGGGAGTGGATGAGGTGCTAGATTGGCTGTCGCAGCAGGGCCGCTCGTGAGTGACGTAGCGCAATTTTCGGAGCTCTCTCTTTACGACTATAGTCCCTACGATGAACGGCCTAAACTCGTTTGGCCAAACGGTGCGCGGTTAGCGTTTTGGGTGGCGCCTAATATCGAATTCTACGAGCTCGACCCGCCGACGAATCCTCACCGTCAGCCATGGCCTCACCCTTATCCGCCTGTGCCAGGTTACAGTATTCGCGATTACGGCAATCGCGTTGGCCACCAGCGGCAGATGGCGTTACTCGACAAATATGGTGTGCGCGGGTCGATTAGCCTGTCAGCCGCTTTATGCGAGCATCATCCTGAAATTATCGCTTTGTGCGCGGAGCGAAACTGGGAGTTTTTTAGTCATGGGATCTACAACACGCGCTATACCTATGGCCTGACAGAGGACCAAGAGCGCGAGATGATTGAAGACGCCATGAACACGATTGAGCGCGCAGTCGGTCAGCGTCCAGCGGGTTATTTGGCGCCAGCCTTGTCCCATTCAAATCACACAATTGATCTATTTGCCGAGGCGGGTGGCTTATACACCTGTGATCTATTCCATGACGATCAACCGACATGGGTCAATACGCGATCGGATAAACCATTTGTATCCATTCCCTATTCTTTAGAACTCAATGACACCATTGCCTACGTAGTACAAAAGCGGGAGCCGCGCCGTTACGGTGAGAGCATTCGTCTGGCATTTGATCAGTTGTATGCTGAGGGCGCTGATAGTGGCACGGTGATGTGTATTCCCACCCACAATTATCAGGTGAGCTGTCCGCACCGTTTGCGCGCCTTTGAAGAAGCACTCGAATACATCACCGGCCATAGTGATGTCTGGGTCACCACTGGTAGAGAGATCGCGGAGTACGTGATCGCTCAAGGTCGACAACAATTGGAGGGCAGGCCGGTGGAGCCATCAGCATGAGCGACGAGTTACTGTCTTATCCACAGCGTCACTATGGCATGGATCATGATCGCTATCGGTGGTCTATGCTACAGGACCGGGACCCCATCGTATGGCCCGACAATAAGCCGTTGGCACTGTGGATTAACTTATCCGTACAGCACTTTCCTCTGTCGGGAGAAAAGCCCGTGGTCGCGCCACCAGGGGCGCTGACCATGCCCTACCCCGACTTACGACATTACACCCTTCGCGATTATGGTAATCGAGTCGGTATTTTTCGATTATTGACATTAATG
>OBPT01000025.1_pt1 | contig 41757 bp, 46 predicted proteins | sample 1534671 | NCBI WGS metagenome assembly OBPT01 (sample SAMEA3275494, study PRJEB22092) | marine metagenome | biome: ENVO:00000447 marine biome; feature: ENVO:00002042 Surface water; material: ENVO:00002010 seawater | collected 2014-06-21T11:00:00+00 | depth 1 m | reverse complement strand
AGCGGTCAGCGGTCAGCGGTCAGCGGTCAGCGCCACTATCCTGCTCGCCTTGACGATGTCGTGCCCAAATCCACTCGAGCCAGCAGGCTGCCGCATTTAAATAATGACTGGTCCTCGGTGAATGGAAGATCTCAAAGGCGTGTTGCGCTCGGGGCAATTCTGCATACACCACAGGCGCCGCTGCAATGGGGCTGAATTCCGCAACAAATCGTCTCACCTCTTCTACCCAGACCAATGAATCATGCGTGCCTTGAACAATGAATATCGGTGGCGCCGACTCGGCTATGCCCGGGCGATGCAGCCAAGCGATCGGCGAACCATCCTCATAAATACCCGGCGCCTCCTCGCGGGATTGCTGGATAATGCGCCGAGCAATAAACGAATCCATGCTGTCTTGCTGTCGAATGCCGTGACGGTTCGTCAAATCCACAACGGGGTATAGCGCCAAAACGCCTTGAACCGCCGTATCAATGTGTTCAAAACCCGTCTGCCAATCCGCATGGCTCGGCGTCAAACCCGCTAATAACGACAGATGTCCGCCGGCAGAGCCGCCTGTCACCACAATAAAATTGGGGTCACCGCCATACTCAGCAATATTCGCCTTGACCCAGGCAATCGCTTTTTTAACATCCAGTATTTGTGCGGGAAAAGCAGATCGTGGTGCGAGGCGATAATTGATCGACACCCCCACCCACCCGGATTCCACCATGCGATGCAAAAGGGGTTGCCCCTGCTCCGACTTGTGGCCCACCATCCACGCCCCACCATGCACTTGCAATAATACGGGGCGACGCTCACCAGCGGCCACCGGCACATAAACGTCTAATAAGCCGCGCTTGTCCGACTCAGCATAGGGGAGATTGCGAACATAACGCACACCAGGGCGTTTGAATCGAAACGGCCACTGCCACTCTTTACTGTGCAGCTGATTCGTGATTTTCGCGCGCCGCGACAGGGGTATTTGCTCCAGAAAACCTACACCTAATGCCATTCGAAGTGATCGGCTGAAAATGGCGCCTGCGTCAAATGCGTCTCGCAAAAAGACTGCCAACAACACCCAGGTAGCGAGAAAAAACGATAGGCCCCAGCTAAAGCCCGCCGTGTCTGTCCCTGCGATCAGCACCCAGGCAGCCACAAAAACCAGTTGCACCCCAATACACCAAATGGCGAGCTCGCCCGTGATCCACCCGACAAAAAACCACAACCACACTGCCCAGCCAATTGCCCGCACCCGCAACACTGCTGCGATTGCGCACAGCAGACTGACACAGGCGACGACGACAAAAAAACCATCCATAATGCATTAAACCCCTATCAAAAATTCTCGGTCTTCGCTGTCCGGGGAGCTTGCGGGGATTCACTGCGAATCGCAAGATAGTGGCACTCGCCCTAAAAGGATCCTGAAATGAGTCTCAACCTCGGCGTCGTCATGGACCCCATCAGTTCTATCAACTTTAAAAAAGATACCACTTTAGGACTGCTTTGGGCTGCACAGGATCGAGGGTGGTCATTATTTTATATTGAACCTGACGGCCTCTACCTCAGCGGAGACGAACCGATGGCTCGCGCGCAATCCCTAAGCGTCTATCGGGACGCTTCGCGTTGGTATGAACTGGAAGAGCCCCAAGACATCTCGCTCAGTGAGCTCGATATTTGCCTAATGCGAAAAGACCCCCCGTTTGATCTTGAATATATCTACGCCACTTATTTGCTCGAGCGAGCAGAAAGAAAAGGCACCCTGATCGTCAATCGTTGCCAGAGCCTAAGAGATTGTAATGAAAAGTTATTTGCTACCGAGTTTCCAGACTGCTGCCCACCGCTACTGGTCAGTCGGGATATGGCCACACTTCGCGCCTTCCATGCAGAGCACGACGATGTCATTTTTAAACCGCTGGATGGCATGGGGGGTAGCGCTATTTTTCGGGCCCGCAAGGAGGATCCCAATCTCAGTGTCATCTTGGAAACCCTGACCCTCTCAGGCGCGCAAACGATCATGGCACAACGCTATTTGCCCGCTATCAGTGACGGCGATAAACGGATCTTAATGATCAACGGAGAGCCCGTCCCTTTCTGCCTTGCCCGTGTGCCACTGGCGGGAGAGAGTCGCGGCAACTTAGCAGCAGGCGGCTCCGGACGAGTGCAACCGCTATCGGATCATGATCGATGGATAGCAGAACAAGTGGGGCCTGCTCTTAAAGCCCGGGGACTTTTTTTTGTGGGGCTCGATGTAATTGGCGACTACCTCACTGAAATCAATGTCACCAGCCCAACTTGTCTCAGAGAAATAGAGGCCGAGTCAGGACTTGATATTGCAGGCCAACTACTCGATGTTGTTCAGGCTCATGTTGCCAAAGGATCTGCAACCTGAACGAGCTGCCCCCACCGTTGATAGGCCAGCCGCCCTTATGACGCTGCGTGGTCACTTCTTAATCGCCACACCGGCCATCCACCGCGGTTTTTTTAATCGATCGCTCACCTACCTATGCCGTCATGATGAGCGCGGCGCAATGGGCATCGTCGTGAATCAGCGACTCGATCTCACCTTCATCGAGATGCTGCAACACCTCACCATACCGGCAGCGCCCAAGACCCCCAATCACCGTATTTTGGCAGGGGGCCCGATCAGGAGCGACCATGGGTTCGTGTTGCACGGTGCCGCAGGCGAGTGGCAAGGGAGTCGGGCCGTTTGCCACGACATCAGTCTGACAACGTCGCGCGATATGCTATGTGCGCTGGCAATGGGCGAGGGACCACAGGAATTTCTCGTGGCTTTGGGCTACGCAGGGTGGGCGCCAGGACAGCTCGAAGCAGAAATAGCGGATAATAGCTGGTTAACCGTTGAGGCAGATCGGCGTACGCTGTTTCATTTAGACACGTCAAAAAAACTGGCAGCAGCCGGGCACAAGCTAGGAATTGATATCGATCTACTCACCGCCAGCGCAGGACACGCTTAACGATGCCAAAGTACGAAACGATCATGGCGATCGATTTTGGGCTGCGGAATATGGGCGTGGCAGTCGGAAATACGCTATCGCGAACCGCTGAGCCACTCACGGTAGTGTCGGCAAAAGAGGGCGTGCCACACTGGCCATCGATCATCGCGCTCTCCGAGGAGTGGCGACCAAACCGCCTACTTGTTGGCTTGCCTATTAACATGGACGGCTCAGAAAGTGAGCTAAGTCGGCGAGCGACTAAGTTCTCCCGGCAACTTGAAGGCCGCCTAAGATTGCCCGTTGTATTAGTGGACGAGAGGTTATCCAGCAGAGAAGCAAAGGCTGACGCATTCGCGGCAGGACATCGCGGTAATTTCGTCACCGATCCGATCGACGACAAAGCGGCGGCCATCATCCTCACCACTTGGCTCAATGATCAGCCAATAATACCCTCTGGTTGACGCGCCTTTTCGCGCGCTATCTCGGCAGTAATCAGTCTCTTTTGAACCAACGCTTGCAAACATTGATCCATCGTTTGCATGCCAGTGGATTGCCCCGTTTGAATGGCCGAATACATTTGAGCTACTTTATCTTCGCGGATCAGATTTCGGATCGCCGCAGTACCGCGCATGATCTCGTGTGCCGCAATACGCCCGCCTTGACTGCGCTTCAGCAAGGTTTGAGAAATCACCGCTTGTAGAGATTCTGACAACATCGAACGCACCATCGCTTTTTCTTCCCCGGGGAAGACATCGACGATGCGATCAATCGTCTTTGCCGCTGAAGTGGTATGGAGTGTGCCAAAGACCAAATGACCGGTCTCAGCGGCTGTCAGCGCCAAACGGATCGTTTCTAGATCTCGCAGTTCGCCCACCAAAATAATGTCAGGGTCTTCACGCAGCGCCGAACGCAGCGCTTCAGAAAATCCCAACGTATCACGATGAACCTCTCGCTGATTAATCAAGCACCGTTTGCTTTCGTGAACAAATTCAATCGGATCTTCAATGGTAAGAATATGGTCGTAACGGTTTGCATTGACATAGTCGATCATGGCGGCGAGCGTGGTGGATTTTCCGGAGCCGGTCGGGCCTGTCACTAACACTAAGCCTCTTGGCAGCATTGAGATGTCTCGAAAAGTCTGGCCCATCCCAAGCATCTCCATCGTCAAAACCTCTGACGGGATCGTGCGAAACACCGCGCCGGCACCGCGATTTTGAACAAAGGCATTGACGCGAAAACGCGCGACATCGGGTAGCTCAAAAGAAAAATCCGTTTCCAGACGCTCCTCAAACTCGTTCCGCTGACGATCATTCATGATGTCGTAAATTAAGGCTTGGACTTCGGTCGGGGTTTGAGGCGGTAAGTTGACCCGCCTGATATCTCCATCTACGCGAATCATGGGCGGAAGCCCGGCTGAAAGATGCAGATCCGAGGCACCTTGTTGAACGGCAAAAGCCAGTAACTCTGTGATATCCATATCATAGTCTCCTATCGCGTCGGACTAACACATGGCGCATCAATTTCCTTATGATGCTGGCATGACACCGACAGACTTGCGTCACAATATATCAGAAATCAACCGGCGTATTCGTGCGGCAGAATGCGCTGCAGACCGGGCGATCGGGGCAGTGTCGTTATTGGCTGTCAGCAAAAAGAAAACATCTGAGCTCATCCGTTGGGCGCACCAAGCGGGCCTGACAGATTTTGGGGAGAACTACGCCCAAGAAATGGCCGAAAAAGCCGCTCAGCTCTCTGACTTAGGCTTGAAATGGCACTTCATTGGGCCCATTCAGAGCAATAAAACGGGTCTGATTGCAGAGTTCAGTGACTGGGTGCATAGCCTAGACCGGCTCAAGATAGCGCAACGTCTCAACGATCAGCGCCCCCCTGGCAAGGGTCCGCTGAAGGTGCTCCTGCAAGTCAAAACATCCGATGAAGCGAGTAAATCGGGGGTACAACCTGATGGACTCAAAGCGCTTATTGATGCGGTGGAAGCGCTCCCCAATCTGCAACTAGGGGGTCTGATGACAATTCCCGCACCCAGTGCCGAACCCGCCGCCCAGCGAGTGCCTTTTCGTCAGTTGCGCGCCATTCAACAAAGTCTTATCGGCCACAATCCAAAATTGACGATATTGTCGATGGGAATGTCCAGCGATTTGGAGGCCGCTATTGCCGAAGGATCGGATTTAGTCAGAGTCGGCACAGATATTTTTGGCGCGCGGTATAATTAAACTCGTTCTTCACGGATACTCCTCACCCTATGTCGCCTCAAATAGCATTCCTAGGCGCCGGCAATATGGCCAGCGCCATGATCAATGGCCTACTGGCTAATGGCTTCGAGCCATCACAGTTACGCGCTAGCGACCCGAGCGAGGCCGCGTTATCACGACTCCGATCTCTCGGATTGTCTCAGCTCGACACCTCGCCTCAGCACATTTTTATCGGTGCTGATCTGGTGGTCGTCGCGGTCAAACCACAAGTCGCAGCAGACGCCTTAGCGGCGGTGCGAGACCAGATTGGAGCCAATACCGCCATTTTGTCGATTGCGGCGGGCATTCCAATTGCCTCCCTACAGGCGGCTGTCGATCCCAGCGTTCCGGTCATTCGTTGCATGCCCAATACGCCCGCCATGATAGGTAAAGGGGCTAGTGGCCTCTTCGCAACAGCACAAGCCAACGACACACATCGCGCGTTGGCTGAACAAGTGACTAACGCGGTGGGTATGACCGCGTGGGTGCCCTCGGAGGCACTGCTCGATGCCGTCACCGCCGTATCGGGCAGTGGCCCTGCCTACTTCTTTGCGCTCATAGAGGCCATTGTTGCTGCCGGTATGGATCTCGGACTAGATCAGAAAACCGCAGTAGCCTTAACGCTGCAAACCGCTGTCGGTGCGGCGGAGCTCGCCGAGCGCTCTGAACTGCCTATCTCAACGCTGCGGGAAAATGTCACGAGCCCGGGCGGCACGACAGAACAGGCACTATTAGCCTTACAGTCCCACCAATTCGACGAGATAATCGCCCACGCCGTTCAAGCTTGTGCTGAACGAGCAAGAACGCTAGGTGAGGAGTTTGGCTGATATGACCGCAGGAACAGAAATAGCGCTTTATCTCATCCAGAATCTGGGAACCTTGTTACTGACGCTGATCGCGTTGCGCGGTATGTTGCATGCATCGCGAGCCAATTTTTATAATCCCATTTCCCAGCTCATTGTCAAAATCACTAACCCCTTACTCGCACCGCTGCGTGGCGTGCTCCCGGCAAAGGGGCGCATTGATTGGGCTGTCTTGGTGATGGCGGTCCTGATCCAGATTATCATTTTGCTGGGCATCGCCTGGCTAGTCGGAGAGCGGTGGAGTTTGCCCAACCCCCTGACGTTAGTCGGCTGGGGCATCATTGGTGTACTCGGATTGGTCACTAATCTGACCTTTTTTGTGCTCATTGCCATGATCATCATCAGTTGGGTAGCCGCCGGTAGCCAGCATCCTGCTATCGAGCTCATTAGGCAAATTGCCGAACCCATTATGTCCCCGTTTCGCGCGTTGCTGCCCAATATGGGCGGCATCGACTTTTCACCGATTTTGCTCTTCGTCACCATCAACATCGTGCAAATCGGTTTACGACACGCGGCAGTCGCGCTGTCACTTCCCCCTAACTTGGTCGTTGGACTGTGAACCATGCCGGCTAGCGGAGCGCACAACAGTGTCGGACTCGTCAGTCCCTGCCGTGCGCGTTTCGGGACCGCTTTTCAGTTAGCGAACGGCGCTGTACTGGCTGAGCACGAGCTAATCTACGAGACCTATGGCGAGCTTAATGCGGCGGGCGATAATGCGGTGCTCATTTGTCATGCGCTGTCTGGTACGCATCACGCGGCGGGCTTTTATGCTGACAACGATCAGCGTCCCGGATGGTGGGATCTCGCCATTGGTCCAGGCAAACCCATCGATACACGACGATTATTCGTCGTGTGCTCAAACAATTTAGGCGGTTGTGACGGCTCTACGGGGCCCAATACAGTGAACCCCGAAACAGGCAAACCATGGGGCGCCCAGTTTCCCCAGCCACAGGTACAAGACTGGGTTCGCAGTCAAAAGCTGCTCGCAGAACACTTGGGAATATCGCGCTGGGCAGCGGTCATCGGTGGTAGCCTCGGTGGCATGCAGGCCCTGCAGTGGGCCATCGATTATCCAGAATGGGTTGAGCATTGTGTGGCACTTGCCGCAGCGCCCAAGCTCACCGCTCAGAATATTGCCTTTAATGAAATTGCCCGACATGCCATTTTATCGGACCCGGATTGGTGCGAAGGCGACTACCTGAGCCACAACACAATCCCGACGCGCGGCGTGGCGCTTGCCCGCATGGTGGGTCATCTCACCTACATGTCTGCCGATGGTATGAGCGACCGCTTTGGCCGAGAGCTCAGAGAAGGCAGTTTTACGCCTGAAGCGGAGAGCGAGTGGGTGTTCCAAGTAGAGAGCTATTTACGACACCAAGGCACACGCTTTTCGGCTCAATTTGACGCCAATACCTATGTGCTGATGACACGAGCGCTGGATCTGTTTGACTTAGCCGTTGGTGATCACGGTGACCTCACCGCCGCCCTCGACAAAGCACACGCTGACTTTCTGGTGTTGTCTTTCAGTTCAGACTGGCGCTTTCCCCCGCACCGCTCCATTGAAATCCGCGATGCGCTGATGGCTGCCGGGAAACCGGTGACCTACGCCAACATTGAAACAGACAACGGCCACGACGGTTTCCTGCTGCCCAACGAGACATATGAGGCATTGTTAACACAGTGGATGCGGCGGGTCGGTCCAGCATGAATCGTCTCGATCTGAATACGGTGTTAGGGTGGGTCCCACTGGGCAGCAAAGTACTGGATCTTGGTTGCGGTGATGGCGCGTTTTTAAAGCGTCTTTGCGAAGAACGAGGGGCAGTAGGCGTCGGGGTCGATATTGATCCTGACAACCTTGTTTTGGCGGTGAGCAAAGGTCTCGACGTCATTCAAGAAGACATCAACGAAGGCCTGAACTGCTTTACCCTCTCGCGGTTTAATGTGGTGATACTCACCCATGCCTTACAAGAGCTGACGCATCCGCACCTCGCCTTAGAGCGTATGGTAGATATTGGGGAAGAAGCGATCGTCTCTTTTCCTAATTTTGGGCACTGGAGCTGTCGGACACATCTCGGATTAAAAGGTCATATGCCTGTCTCTAAGGCGATGCCTCTGAGTTGGTATGACACCCCTAACATTCATTTTTGTACGGTCAAGGATTTTGAAGCACTGTGTTCAGATTTGCGCATCGATATTGTAGAGCGGGCAACGGTTGCTGGCACCGCACAAAAATGGCTTGGGAAATGGTGGCCCAACCTGTTTGCCAGCAGTGCCGTCTACCGAATACGTCGCTCAGCGCACTGATCCTTGCCTGTGTGCTGAGTGTCGTCCCGCTAGCGGGTAGTGCTCAGCAGTCCACACAATATGGTCCCTTCGAGTTACATCACAGTATTGTCTACACGACATTCCTCACCCCCGATATTGCTGCGGAATACGGGATCGCCCGTGGCGCGGACAAGGCCATTCTGACGCTGTCTGTGCGCGACACCACGTCGGGCGAGATTGCGGGCAGACCCATGACGATTGAGGGCAGGACCTGGGATTTGATCACTGGCGGAGAACTGCGCGTCAAAGAAATTCGCGAGGGTCGTGCAACGTATTACATCGTGCCGTTTGAATTCTTGGACCGCGAATATCGGTTCTTTGAATTTGAGTTTCAGCCCGAGGGCGCCGACACAACTTATGAGCACACGATGAAAGTGCAGCTGTGGCGCCAGAAGTGATTCATGGTCGCTAAAACCTCTCCCCTACTGATTATTGCCAGCCATAACACGGGCAAAATTAAAGAATTCCAGCAGGTACTCGGGGCCCACTGGCGGGTGCAGCCACAGGCAGATTTTGCCGTGACGGAAGCAGAAGAAACCGGCAGCACCTTTGTCGAAAATGCACTCATTAAGGCAAGACATGCCTGCTTACAGACGGGTCACGCGGCATTAGCCGACGACTCGGGACTGGTTGTGCCAGCACTTGGTGGCGCGCCAGGTCTTCGATCTGCGCGCTATTCAGGCTCCGGTTATGAAGACAACAACACCTTACTGCTCAACAATATGGCGGGGTTACAGGGCGCCAATCGGCACGCGTTTTATATCGCAGTGCTAGTGCTCCTACGTGATGCGCAAGATCCCACCCCGCTCATAGCAGAAGGCCGCTGGCAAGGACGTATCGCCAACGTGCCGCGAGGCGAAGGCGGCTTCGGCTACGACCCCATCTTCATCCCCGAAGGAGGTTCTCTGCACGCCGCTGAGATGACACCCGATGAAAAAAACCGGATCAGTCATCGTGCCAAAGCCATTAGCACTCTGCTCGCGCTAGCAGACGATTGATCACACCGAGCGCCATCCCGCTGTCTCTGTACGTTCACCTGCCATGGTGCACGCAAAAGTGTCCCTACTGCGACTTTAATAGCCACGAAGGGTTTACACCTGACCTGCAAGGCCCGTATGTCACCGCATTGCTGCAAGACTTTGATAGTCAGCTGCAGGGGATTGAGGGGCGTATCGTCGAATCGATTTTTATCGGTGGCGGGACACCCAGTTTATTCTCTGGAGAGTGGATCCAGCGTCTTCTGTCAGAGCTGGCGAAGCGCATCCCTTTTGCCCCAGCCGCTGAGATCACCTTAGAGAGTAATCCTGGGAGTGCTGAGCGAGGTCGATACCAATCGTATGTTGAGGCAGGCGTTACCCGACTCAGTATCGGAGTGCAGAGTTTTAATGATGATGCGTTACGCAGACTCGGTCGCATTCATTCCGGTGATGACGCCCGTCAAGCGCTTCACTTGGCGAGCACAACGGGCTTTAACAATTGGAATATTGATCTGATGCACGGTTTACCAGAGCAAACGGCGGAAACGGCAGCGGCTGATTTGTCCGAAGCACTCGCGCTGAGCGCCGGTCATATCTCGTGGTATCAGTTGACCATCGAACGTAATACCCGATTCTGGACTTCGCAGCCGTTACTGCCCGACGAGAGAACGCTCCACTCGATTCAATCAACCGGAGAGCAATTATTGCATCATGCGGACTATCACCAATACGAAGTGTCCGCTTTTTGTCGTCCCGGTTATGAGAGCCGGCATAACCTTAATTATTGGGGGTTTGGCGATTATGTCGGACTCGGCGCCGGCGCTCACGGCAAAATATCACGGCAAGATGGGCAGATTGTGCGGACCCAACGGACTCGCCGCCCCGCCGATTATTTAGCGCTCATGGCAAACGGCGCCATGCCCGCACCAACTGGTAAGGCCATCAACCAACAAGAACGGGTGGTGGAGTACGCGATGAATGCGTTGCGGCTTAAATCGGGATCACCCATCGATCACTTTACCCAACGCACCGGCCTGCCTTTGAAACAGCTCACGCAAGCAGCAGAGGAGGCTCAGTCTCGAGGTTGGATAGAGCACTTGGACAGCGGGTCCCTCCGCGCGACGCCGTTAGGCTATCAGTTTCTGGACAGCGTGGTGGCGTCGTTCCTATAGCGTCATATCGATGAAGTGATGGCGATAGTGTTATTGGCGGTGATAAATCAGGTCCCATACGCCGTGCCCCAGTCGCTCACCCCGGGCCTCAAATTTTGTTAGTGGACGATAGTCCGGTCTAGAGACCGCCCTGCGAGGACCGTGAGTGTTGAGCAAAGTAGGCTCTGCTTCTAGCACGTCGAACATATGCTCAACGTAAGGCGCCCAGTCCGTTGCAAGATGCAGGCAACCGCCCGGTCGGAGTCGTGCTGATAACTGCCTAACGAAATCACTTTGAATCAACCGGCGCTTGTGGTGCTTTTTTTTATGCCAGGGATCAGGAAAAAAGACGTGAAATGCGTCAACCGACTCAGAAGCCAGACAGTGCGTGAGTACTTCGACGGCATCTTCCGCGTAAACACGAAGATTATTGACCTCCGCCGTCAACGCCTGAGCCAAAAGGCGACCCACCCCAGGGCGGTGGACCTCAATACCAATGAATTGCGTCGTGGCATCGGCCTCGGCCATTTGCAGGAGGCTGTCCCCCATACCAAATCCCACTTCGACAACGCGTCTGCCCGCAAAACCAAAGGTGGTATCCCACTCTAACGGTCCGGCATCCACCGCAAGGCCCAATAACGGAAAACCTTTTTCCCAGCCGCGCAACTGGCTGGGCGTCATGCGCCCAGCGCGCATCACAAAGCTGCGGATCCTGTTCGCGACTAAGCGCTCGGGAGGTACCACCTGGGGCGGGTTGCGAGAGAGAGAACTTACGCGACCAGTGCGGTACGCAGCTTTTTCAATGCATTCGCTTCGAGCTGCCGAATCCGCTCCGCCGACACGTCATATTCAGCGGCCAGTTCATGCAATGTCGCCTTATCATCGACCAACCAGCGTCGCTCAAGGATGTCTCGACTACGGCCATCCAGATCTGTCAGCGCCACATGAAGCCGGGCAGCGCCGTCCTCAGCAAACTCTGCGGCTTCAACGACCTGACCCGGATCCGCCTGTTCGTCTTTCAGAAAATGTTGTGGCGCCTGCCAAGCGTCCTCATCATCACTGTCTGTCGGCGCATCAAATGCCACGTCGCGGCTGGTCAGGCGCCCTTCCATGCGCGTCACTTCGGTCACATCGACCCCTAAATCAGCCGCAATGGCCCGGGTTTCCTCGGCCGAAAGCCAATCCAGGGTTTTCTTTTGGCTGCGAAGATTAAAAAACAACTTACGCTGGGCCTTGGTTGTGGCCACTTTGACGATACGCCAGTTGCGCAAAATATATTCATGCATTTCCGCCTTAATCCAATGCACCGCAAACGACACAAGCCGCACGCCTTTGGTGGGATCAAAACGCTTTACTGCTTTCATCAGGCCAACGTTGCCCTCTTGAATGAGATCTGCCTCTGCCAGACCATACCCAGAATAGCTCCGCGCGATATGCACCACAAAGCGCAGGTGAGCAAGTACTAACTCTCTCGCAGAGTCAACACACTCCTCATAAAACAAACGCTCAGCCAACTCCTTCTCACGCTCTGGCGACAGCAGTGCAATGCCACTGACGGCCTGCACGTACGCCGATAAATTAGCGCCTGGCGCCATATTCAGGATGGCACTATTGGGTACGGCTAATGCGCGCTTTGTCTCAGTCATTTTCTAGCCTCCTATAGGCTCGCGGCCTTATTTTAGCACTCTCACCCCGAGAGTGCTAAACCCAAAAAATTACCGATTTTACGGGGAGGAGCGCGACACTAATTGGCGAAAATAGCGCCCTGCGGCCAGCCAAGTACTCAATAACCCGAGCGATCCACCTAGCGCAATCAAGCTGATCGGGTAAAGCACGCCGGGTACGCCCATTTTTTGAGGACTGTCATACAACACAAATAACGTGTTCACCGGCCCTGTCATCCACCACGTCATCACCCCGAGCAACAGCGCAGCCATCAGACCCCCGCCTACGCCATAAAACAGTCCCAGGTACAAAAAGGGCCGTCGCGCAAATGCCGGTGAACCACCGATAAGATGCACCACTAAAATTTCGTCTTTGCGGGCTTCAATGGCCAAGCGCAAGGTATTACCCAACACCAACACCGCTCCCATCAGCATCACCACCCCTAAACCCAGCACCCAACGCCATCCCGCCTGCAATGCCGTCTCTAAGCGCGCGACCCAGCGCGTATCAACAATCACTCGATCCACACGCGGCTGCTCCTGCAAGCGCTGACTGAGCGCCGTCATAACGGTCTCCGACGCGGCGTGCACCGGCATCACGATCAGCGTGTGGGGTAGCGGGTTGCGTGCTAGCGATCCCACTACCGCCGCCAAATCGGTCTGCTGAAGGAACTGAGACAAGGCCAGCTCTCGATCTAACAGCACAACATCATCAATCTCTGACCAGTTCTTCAGGGTGCGCTGTAACTGCTCCGCCACCGCCAACTCGCTATCGCCGGTCAACAACACCGATAATTGTGACGGCCGATCAACACCCCTCGCGACGGCGCTCAGGTTGTCTAAAGTCAGCAGCAGCGTGCTAGGTAATGCTAATGAAATGGCAATCACCAACCAGGTGACACCCGTCACGGCCGGCTGCATAACCAGTTTTTGCCAGCTATTATTGGCGGCAGCGCGGTGCTGTGCGCGCCAAGCCGCCCAAGGGCCCCATCGCTCCGTGTCCCGTTTCTGGGACTGCGTCACGCGGGCTCTCCCTGCGTTAATTGTCCCGCTGCGAGCGTCATCAAGGGATGACGAGATCGTTCGATCAATGACACGTCGTGCGTTGCCACCAGCACGGTGACCCCCACTTGGTTGAAGGCTTCAAACAACGTCATGATTTCAGCAGAGAGCGTTGGATCGAGGTTCCCTGTGGGCTCATCTGCAATCAAAAACTCCGGGCGCGCTACCACCGCCCGTGCAATCGCTACCCGCTGCTGCTCCCCGCCCGAGAGTGCATTCGGATCCGCTCGCTCTTTTGCTAACAGTCCCACCTTATCCAGTGCTGCCCGCACCCTTCGATTCGCTTCTTGGGGAGAAAACCCCGCTATTTCAAGAGGTAACGCGACATTATCGCGAACATTCCGGTCGAATAGCAGCCGGTGTTCTTGGAATACCACGCCAAACCGACGTCGATAACGGCCTACCGCAGCCCCTTTGATCTGCTCGGTGGATTGCCCCTCGACAAGAATCTGACCGCCAGTGGGCCGATCCAGTAACAATAAGAGCCGCAATAACGTACTTTTGCCTGCCCCGGAGTGGCCCGTGAGCAACGCCATTTCACCATTATCGATCCGTAAATTCAGATTCCGCAGTGCATCCTGCTGTCCAAAACGACGGCTAACGCGGTCGAACTCAATCATCAGGCCTGCTCACTACTGATCATCGAGTAGTCCATCCACAAAATCTTGAGCGGAAAAGTCGCGCAAATCTTCCGCTTGCTCACCGATTCCAATAAAGCGGATCGGGCGCTTGAGTTTATTCGCAATCGCAAACAGCACGCCGCCCCTGGCGGTACCATCTAGCTTCGTCACGGCAACCCCCGTGACACCAATGGTCTGGTCGAATTCGACAGCCTGCGAGACCGCGTTCTGACCGGTTCCCGCGTCCAACACCAAGAGTGTTTCGTGTGGCACCGCCGGGTCTTGCTTACGCATGACTCTGACCACTTTCGCCAACTCATCCATAAGATGGGCTTTATTCTGTAACCGCCCTGCCGTATCGGCGATCAAAACATCAACCCCTCTTGCGGAGGCCGCTTGCAGCGCATCGTAAAGCACTGACGCACTATCAGCACCCGTGTGCTGCGCGATCACAGGCACATCGTGTCGCTGACCCCACGCCTCAAGCTGCTCAACCGCTGCGGCCCGGAAAGTATCACCCGCAGCCAGCATGACACTGCGGCCCTGCTGCTGATATCGGTGGGCCAATTTACCAATGGTGGTTGTTTTGCCCGCGCCATTAACCCCCACAACCAAGATGACGAAAGGACGGTGGCCCTCTACTTTTAGCGGTAGTTCTTGATCGATCAGCAACTCCACGAGGGTCTCTTTTAAGGCAGACATGACGGTTTCCGTAGCTGACAGCGACTTCCGATCAAGACGCTGACGCAAAAGCTCGAGCACCCGCGCAGTGGCCTCAAGACCCATATCAGCCATGATCAACTGCTCTTCAAGCGCCTCCATCAGCGCAGGGTCGAGCTGCTTTTTTCCCAAAACCAGACTAGCCAAACCCTCTGATAGCTGAGTGCGACTGCGGCCCAACCCTGTCCGTAACCGCTCAAACATGCCAGGCTCAGCGGTCTCAGCCGGTTTGGCACCGAGTGCTTCACCCCGGTGATCCGCGGCAACAGACGGGCTTGCTGCTGACTCCTCCTGCGGCGCTGCCGGCACAGCGGCAGCCTCTGGGAACGGCTCGCCCGCTAAGACGTCCCGATCCTCGGGTTCCGACCCAGACTCAGTCTTGGCGCGACGCTTGAATAGCTTCATGATTCATCTTTCTCAATTAGGCGGGTCTGACTAGGCGGTGGGGACGCTCTCGATCCTGCCGCAGAGATAGTCTAGCATTCCAAAAATGAGGTACCAGCATGAGTCAACGTGACCGCCCACCGGTTAAACCACAAGTTCGTGTCATCGGCGGAGAGTGGCGTGGTCGCAAGCTCAGCTTCCCGAGTAAGATCAGCCTGAGGCCCACCGCTGATCGGGTACGGGAGACACTATTCAACTGGCTGGCACCCGTGGTGGAGGGCGCCCACTGTCTCGATGTATTCGCCGGATCAGGCGCGCTGGGAATCGAGGCGTTGTCTCGCGGCGCGCAGCGCTGCGATTTTGTCGATACGGATCAGGACGCCATTGACGCCATTGGACAAAGCCTGCGCTCATTGGGTGCCCATGACCGGGCGACGCTGCACAAGTGCGCGGCAGACAAGGTACTCACTGAGGATGCCCGATGGGACATTGTTTTTATTGACCCCCCTTTTGAAGCGGGCCTCGGTAATGGTCTCCTCAACCGTCTTGCCGCCTCACAGTGCCTGCAAGACGACGGTCTGGTGTACTTTGAAACACGACGCTCGGCACCTGAAATGGTCCCGGAACAGCGCTATGAGATCTATCGTGAAAAGACAGCGGGCGATGTGTGCTTCCGGCTTCTGCGATATCGGTCGGCATAAGCATGTCACCGTTTGTTCGCCTCTCTAGAGTTGTGTAGTCTGGCGATTCGGCATAACAGGAGCGTCTTGTGCTAACCCATACCGTGGTATACCCAGGTACCTTCGATCCGATCACCAATGGCCACGTAGACCTTGTCGAGCGAGCGGCCAAATTGTTTGAACGCGTCGTCGTCGCCGTGGCAACCAGTGAAAAGAAAACACCCCTATTTTCGCTTGAGGCGCGAGTCGATCTGGCGCAGACAGCACTGCAGCACGTGGACGCTGTCGAGATCGTCCCTTTTAGCGGGCTGCTGGTCGATTTCGTGCGCCAACACGATTCTCACTGTGTGTTACGCGGTCTTCGCGCTGTCGCCGACTTCGAATACGAGTTTCAGCTTGCCAATATGAATCGCGCAATGAGCCCCTCGTTTGAAAGTGTCTTTCTCACGCCCAGCGCAGAGCTCTCCTACATCTCGTCCTCATTGGTGCGAGAAATCGCCGCACTAGGAGGGGATGTCAGTCGCTTTGTTCCCAGTCATGTCGCCGAGGCACTGAAAGGCACCCGACAGTAAGCCCCCCACCAGCGTCACTGACTACCCCATCAAGCGCAGGAGGCTAACGCTGGCACTTAGCGCAGAGTACCGTGGCTCTCCCACCTTGACGTATTTCTCGCAGCGATGCGCCACAGACTCGGCACGGCTGTCCGCCTCGGCCATAAACGCGGAGCTGTTGCGCAAAATAGCCCGGTGCGCCGTCGCCGCCGACAAAATCTCTTAGGGTGGTACCCCCAAGGTCAATAGCATCCCCCAGCACTTGCTTAATCGTGGTCGCAAGCACGTCGTAACGCGCCGCCGCAATGCGGCCTGCCGCCCGTGCGGGGTGAATACCCGCCATAAATAAAGCTTCATTAGCATAGATATTACCGACGCCAACAACCACTTTGCCATTCATAACGAACTGTTTGATGGACACCTGCCGCTTGCGAGACTGCTCATATAAATAATGGCCATTGAATGCGTCAGATAGCGGCTCAGGCCCCAGTGAGTCCAATAAGGGATGAGACGCACTTTGCAACCAGTGGAAGCTGCCAAAGCGTCGCGGGTCGTGGTAGCGCAAGCACCATCCATTATCGAGCACAATATCAATATGATCGTGAAACATCGGCGGAGTATCAGCCGGCATCAGCCGCAAGCTGCCCGACATGCCCAAGTGGACCATCAGTGTGCCCCGGTTGGTTTCAAGCAGAAGATATTTCGCTCGCCGGCCGACGCCCAGGAAGTGCGCGCCCACCAAAAGGTTGTTCAGTGCGGGGGGCACCGGCCAACGCAACCTTGGCTCGCGAACGATGACTTGGGCAATCACTCGCGAGGTGATGTGAGGCGCAATCCCGCGGCACGTGGTCTCTACTTCTGGAAGTTCAGGCATATTCCGTGAGGACAGCGCAAATAGCGCCCCTTGCTGGCTATAAACGTGACGGTGGGGACGCTCATGACAACCTGAGGCCTAAACAAAAACCCCGGCCAAGCGCCGGGGTTTCGAGTGTTGAGCCGTGCATGGCACTTACTTAATTTTGGCTTCTTTATAAATGACGTGCTTTCGCGCGACCGGATCATACTTTTTCATTTCAAGCTTATCCGGCATGGTGCGCTTATTCTTGTCAGTCGTGTAGAAATGCCCTGTACCCGCCGTTGAATTCATTCGAATCTTTTCACGCATTGTTAACTCCTCAAACCTTCTCGCCGCGGGCGCGCAACTCGGCCAACACAACATCAATTCCGCGCTTATCGATAATGCGCATTCCTTTAGAGGTGAGCCGTAACGATACAAAACGGTTCTCACTTTCCACCCAGAAACGGTGGTTGTGTAAATTTGGCAGGAACCGGCGCTTAGTGCGGTTCTTTGCGTGGGAAACGTTGTTACCGGTTGCGGGACGCTTACCCGTAACCTGACAGACACGTGACATGAGACTACCCGTGAAGATAAACAAAAGGGCGCGTTTTATACCAGAGGGCCATTGACGGTGCAAGCCATCTGGGGGCAGAGGCCATTGAAGTGTGCAAAAACCCCTGCAAATGCTAGTGTGCTGGCACGTCAGCAACGAGGTGGAACCGATGGGTCTGTTGCACCAGCGGCACATTCTAGTGGCCATCAGTGGGGGTATCGCGGCTTATAAAGGCGCAGAGCTCGTGCGTCTGCTCAAAAAACAGGGAGCCGTTGTCCGGGTGATCCTGTCGCGGGGTGCTAAGGAGTTTATCACGCCGCTCACGTTGCAAGCTTTGTCTGGCGAACCGACGCACAGCGAGCTGCTTGATGAAACGGCCGAAGCCGGTATGGGCCACATTGAGCTGGCCCGCTGGGCAGATCTGGTGGTGATCGCCCCAGGAACGGCAGATGTGATCGCCAGACTCGCTCAAGGCAGAGCAGACGACTTACTGACCACGGTCGCCCTGGCCACACCCGCGCCAGTCGCCGTGGCGCCGGCAATGAACCAACAGATGTGGGCTAACGAAGCGACCCAAGATAACCTTAGGCAACTGGTCGGTCGGGGTATTCAAATTATCGGTCCCGATGCGGGGGAACAGGCCTGTGGTGATGTGGGCCCTGGGCGTCTCCTCGAGCCAGACGCGATCGCGAGCGCACTCGCCGAAAACTTTGAATCACGTCTACTGGAAGGCAAGCACGTGGTGATCACAGCGGGACCCACGGTTGAAGCGATCGACCCTGTGCGTTATCTCAGCAACCATAGCTCAGGAAAAATGGGCTACGCGTTGGCTCGCGCCTGTGCTGACGCCGGTGCACGGGTTACCTTAATCACGGGTCCGGTCACCTTAACCCCTCCAAACCGGGTCGAAAGGGTGCCGGTGACCAGCGCGATCGAGATGCATGATGCCGCACTGCGCTGTGCACCAAACGCCGATATCTTTATCGGTGCGGCGGCGGTGGCCGATTACCGACCCGAGTCCTCTGCACCGGAGAAACTAAAAAAAACAGCGGGGGAAAACCGGGTGATCTCACTCGTCCAAAACCCCGACATCGTTGCCGCTGTGGCAGCACTGGCGCAGCGGCCTGCCCTCGTCATCGGCTTCGCGGCCGAGACAACTGAACTCATCGCTCATGCTCGTGAAAAACGACACCGAAAAGGGCTGGACTATATCGTTGCCAATGATGTCAGCGATCCGGAGACCACCTTTGGCTCTGACCAAAACGCGGTACACCTGATCAGTGAGCATGAAGCGCATTATTTGCCGCTGGCAACCAAGCAGGTGATTGCGGAGCGCATTATTAGCCTGGTCGCACATCACCTTGGTTCAACAAGCCCAACATCAGGCTAAGTTCCAACCAGGCCGATTTGGCGAACTGCGGCATCTTCACATTGCGTTTACGGATCGCCCGCATCATGCTCTGCGCTGCGTGACAGCACGAGAACTCAGACCATGTCCTTAAATCAAGGCGAGGCGGGGAACTTTGCGCGAATCCTGACGGAATCGCTGCCTTACATCCAACGCTTCACCGGAAAAACCTTCGTCATCAAGTTTGGTGGCAACGCCATGACCGACCCCGAACTCCACGAGAGTTTCGCGCGGGATGTCGTCTTGATGAAGCTCGTTGGTATGAACCCTGTCGTCGTTCATGGCGGCGGTCCGCAGATTGGTCAGCTACTGGAGCGTCTCAATATCGAAACGGAGTTCGTTGACGGTATGCGGGTGACCGATGAGCGAACGATGAATGTGGTGGAAATGGTACTCGGCGCCTCGGTGAATAAAGAAATCGTGGACAGTATTCACCGCAATGGCGGGCGGGCTATCGGTATTACCGGCAAAGACGGCCAACTGATCCAAGCGCAGAAGCTGTCAGGACAATGGGGGGCAAACGGTCAACCGGATATTGGTCAGGTCGGCGAAGTCTCCAGTATCGATACAGATCTGCTCTCTGTGCTTCGCGAAAGTGATTATATTCCGATTATTGCGCCAGTCGCAGGCGGGCCCGATGGGCAAACTTATAATATTAATGCTGACCTTGTCGCCGGCAAGCTGGCCGAGGTGCTTCAAGCAGAAAAACTGATACTGCTCACCAACGTGTCCGGTCTCTTGGACGCTGCCGGAAAAACCCTCACCGGGCTGTCCACCGAGCAGGTGCAAGAGCTCATTGCGTCTGGTGTCATTCATAGCGGCATGCTGCCCAAGATTCAGTGTGCGTTGTCAGCGGTTCACAATGGCGTCGCCAGCGCACATATCATTGATGGTCGGGTCCCTCATGCGGCGCTGCTGGAGATTTTTTCCGACGAAGGTATTGGCACGCTGATCAGCAACCAACACTAAATCCGCCGGCGACCGTTTGCACCGACGCGCGTGACTCTTTAGCATCAAGGCTCAATCCAAACTGCAGTAACGCATGGCCGACGCAACCCAGAGTAAAGCACCCGACCGCAGGGAACAGATACTGCAAGCCTTGGCAGCAATGCTCGAGGCAACGCCTGATAATAAGATCACCACCGCAAAAATTGCGGTGGCTGTCGGCGTCTCGGAGGCGGCTCTTTATCGGCACTTTCCCTCCAAAACTAAAATGTTTGAAGCGTTGATTGCTTTCGCAGAAGAAACGCTCTTTGTGCGCATCGGGCGGATTAGCGAGGAGTCTCTGAGTGCGGTCGAGCAATGTCGCGCCTTGGTGCGACTGTATTTAGAGTTTTGCGAGAAAAACCACGGGATTAGTCGGCTGCTGACCGGCGGCGCGCTGACGGGGGAGTCGCGGCAACTTCATCACCGAATCGCACAGCTCTACGAGCGTCTCGAAACCCAACTGCGACAATATTTGAGGGAAGCTGAATTGCGGGAAGGGCGTCGACCTCGACTGCCTGTCAACACCTCAGCCAACATGATGATGGCGTTCGCGGAAGGGCGCGTGCATCAATTTTGTCGCAGTGGCTTTAAAAGCGGACCCACCGACCATTGGCAGGATCAGTGGGAATGGCTAGGAACAGATCTCATGCAAACCGTGCCGCCCAACCGCTAAGTCATCGTCCAACAGGGTCAGACTTGGGCAGACGTCGTCATCACCGCGCTTTGCCCCCCACTAAGGTGCCGTTCGGTAAAAAAGCGCTGCTCAAGGTGGCCTTTACTGAGGGTCCATCGGCTCTCGGCTCTTTTTGGCTTACACACAAGCGCAACAGGGTATTAGTTGCGTTACGAATAAACGTAACGGTCCCGGTAGCGCTGCAGCGCGTCGCGGTATTTAATCGCTTCGGGGTTGCCCTCAACCCAGTCGATAATGTCATGAAGGGAGATGACGCTGATTACCTTCAGCCCCCAATCTTGCTGAACTTGCTGTACAGCAGAGAGCGCCCCCTCGCCGCGCTCGCAGCGATCAAGGCCAATCAACACACCGGCACCCGTTGCACCCGCCGCCGCCAAAATCGCCATTGACTCTTTAATGGCTGTCCCGGCTGTCATCACATCATCGACGATGAGCACGTCACCCGCTAACGGCGCACCGACCACCTTGCCACCTTCTCCGTGCGCTTTAGCTTCCTTACGATTAAAGGCAAATGGCATCTCCACACCATGATGATCCGCCAGCGCAATCGCGGTAGTTGCAACCAGGGGAATGCCTTTATAAGCCGGTCCAAATAACATGTCAGCTGGCAAATTGGCCGCCTGGAAGGCAGCCGCATAGCACCTGCCAAGCTGAGCCAGCGATGATCCCGTCGCAAATTGACCCGCATTAAAAAAATAAGGGCTCAGGCGGCCCGACTTCAACTCGAATTCGCCGAACTGCAATACGTTGCAAGCGAGGGCTAAGCGAATGAAGTCCTGACGGTACTGTTCCGAGTCTGTTGTCACCACTCACTCCAACGTACTGTTATCAATGCAAGGCGCCCCACCAGCTGAATTCAGCACTTAGTTAAGGTCTGGAGCGGAGCTTTGCAGGTATACTATTGGAACTCAGCCAACAGGACTAGCAATGAGAATTATCAGCCTCGTCGTCGAGGGGCTCGAACGTGCGGCGGAGGCCGGTTGCCTTGAGTGGTTGTGGACGCAGGACGCGGACATTATCTGCCTACAGGACACGCGTTGCTCTGAATATTCGTTGAGTGGAGACCGCTTTTTCCCAGCGCATTACCACCCTTATTTTCTCGATCATTTTGAAGATGCTCGGCTTAATGGTGTCGCCATCTACTGCAAAAAAATCCCCAAGGCGATTATATGGGGCTTAGGGTTTGAGCAGTTTGATGCTCAGGGGCTCTACATACAGGCTGATTATGACCAAGTGAGCATCGGGTCCGTCTTAGTCCCCAGCGCACTCAGCGGCGAACAAGCGATGACGGCTAAGCTCGCCTTTCTGAATCAGTTAAGCAGTCATCTAGAAAAAGTACGGCAAAAACGTCGCGGCTACATACTTTGCGGCGGGTGGGAGCTGATGGCACATCACGCTGACGCGGAGGATGTCGGCAATACCGGGGTTATCCCAGGGCTGTCGCCCAACGAACGAGGCTGGTTACTAGATCTTTACGATTCCGGCTACGCCGATGCGTTTAGAGTGGTCGACGGTGAGCCCGACGCCCTCACCTGGTGGCCTCATGGCGATGAGTTGGGAGGCATGCGAACCGATACGCACATTATCTCTGAGCTCCTCGTAAGTGCGGTCAAAAAAGTCCATATCTACGACGCACAGGTATTTTCGCACCATGCGCCGGTCGTCATCGACTACGACATCACGCTTTAACCTGTGCTCAGTGCCTCTCGCTGTGCGGCGTTAATCTCTGCCCCCGCAGCAGTGGCAAGCCGCAGCAATTCTGCCAACTCCTCTTGCGTGAAAGTGGCCCCTTCGGCCGTGCCCTGTACCTCAACCAATCCGCCACTTTCTGTGAGCACCACGTTCATGTCACTGTCAGCCCGCGAGTCCTCGGCATAATCTAGGTCTACCACCGGAATACCCCGCCAGACCCCCACTGAAACAGCACTAACAAGGTGTTTTAATGGATCAACGGATAGCTCTCCAGATCGCTGAAGGCCATTGAGCGCATCCACGACGGCAACGCAGGCCCCTGAAATCGCGGCCGTCCGAGTGCCGCCATCCGCTTGAATCACATCGCAGTCAACCGTGATGGTGCGCTCGCCCAATAACTTAAGATCCAGCGCGGCGCGCAGAGAACGGCCGATCAGTCGCTGAATCTCCACCGTCCGACCCCCCTGCTTACCACGCGCAGCTTCCCGGTCCATTCGTGAGCCGGTGGACCGCGGCAACATACCGTATTCTGCGGTCAGCCACCCTTCGCCCTTGCCACGTAAAAACCGAGGAACGCCTGCCGTCACGCTAGCAGTGCAGATCACTTTAGTTTGCCCAAAACACACGAGCACAGAGCCCTCAGCATGGCAGGTATACCCCCGCTCAAAATGTATTGGACGCATTGCGTTAGGTGCTCGACCACTAGGTCGATCAGATGTTGCCGCCATGGCGGGTCTCCCGGTCTCAGTAACAGTTAACAACCCCCCGGCTACTGTTACACTTCACTGCGTCCATAGCGGGAGCAGTGCGGTGACTCAGAGTATGACGGGCTTTGCCCGGGCGAGTGTAACAACCGAAGACTTAACGGTCACTGTGGAGTGCCGTTCGGTCAATAATCGTTACCTCGATCTGCACTTTCGCATGCCTGAGACGTTGCGCGAATTTGAGCCGCAAATGCGGGCACAGATCAGTCAGGCTGTTTCGCGCGGCAAACTCGACCTAGCCATCCAATACCAGCAAAACAAAGCAACGACCGAAGCAGCATTGGACACCGATCGACTGAACACATTGCAAGCGGCCCTGAACCACATTTCGACGCACTTTCCTGACGCCGTGGCGCCGAGCCAACTGGCCTTATTACAAGCACCCGGTGTGCTGAGCGAACGCACAGTAGCGGTCGCAGTGCTTATGTCAGCGACGACAACCGCACTCAAGCAGTGCCTCGCAAGCCTGTCACAGCATCGCCGAGAAGAAGGTGCAAAACTAGCCGCCATGGTGTTAGAACGTGGAGAGCTCATCAGGGCGCTGCTCCATTCACTGCGGCAACAATTGCCAGCGCTGCAGCGGTCCCATCGGGAAAAGCTACTTGCGCGGATGGCCTCGTTAGACCTCACCGCAGACCCAGTGCGATTAGAAGAAGAAATTGTCTACGTCCTGCAGCGTGCCGACGTAGAGGAAGAAATGGACCGTCTCGGTGCTCACTTAGACGCCATTAACGAGGCGCTAATGGGAAAAGTGCCTTGCGGCCGAAAACTCGATTTTTTAATGCAAGAGCTCAATCGTGAGGCCAATACGCTCGGTTCCAAATCAACCGCTTTAGATACCACTAACACCGCCGTAGAGTTCAAAGTATTAATTGAGCAGATGCGCGAGCAAATTCAGAATATCGAGTAGATGACACGCATGAATAATAGGATTTCGCGAGGCCAATTACTGATTATTTCGGCGCCCAGTGGCGCCGGAAAAACCTCTTTGATTCGAGCGCTCATAGAAAATGATCGTCGTATCGAAGTGTCTGTTTCGCACACGACGCGCCCCCAGCGCCCTGGCGAACTAGAGGGTGTTAACTATTTTTTTGTGCCACCTGAGACATTCCAAACCATGCAAGACGACGGCGCATTTTTCGAGTCGGCTGAGGTATTTGGGCATGGTTACGGCACCAGTACGGCGCAATTGGACGCGCGCCTTGCGCAAGGTGCGGATGTCATTTTAGAAATCGATTGGCAAGGGGCTCAACAGGTCCGAAGCATATTACCCGACAGCGCATGGATCTTTATCTTGCCTCCCTCGGTGGCGTCTCTCAAAACGCGATTACGTGGGCGAGGCCAAGATACTGATGCCACCATTGATCTCCGCATGCGGGCGGCCCAAGACGAAATGTCACACTGCTATGAGGCAGACTACCTCGTCATCAATGATGTCTTTGACACCGCACTCATCGAGCTTCAAGCCATCATCAGCGCATTAAGATTGCGCACGGGACGCCAACAGGCAGCACACACGGCATTATTGAGCGATTTATTGACCTCTGAAACGGCCAAACTGTGAGGCATGTTGGCAAATTTACACTCAACAGTGGGTTCGCACGCCTTAGCTAGGGTATACTGCGCGGCCGCGTTTTATCGCGGCGTAGATCAGGAGAGCACGCTGTCATGGCCAGAATAACCGTAGAAGATTGTCTCGATAACGTCGAAAACCGATTTGAACTCGTCATGCTTGCCTCTAAACGAGCGCGGCAACTCGCCACCGGCGGTCGTGATCCATTGGTAGAAGACGAATCAGACAAGGCCACTGTTATTGCGCTGCGCGAAATTGCAGACGGACTCATTACGCCCGAAATATTGGCGCGCGAGAGTGAGATCGAGGCAGAAGAAGAGCTCGCCGCCACGTTTGAGACGCCGATTCTCTAATTTGGGAGGTCGCTAGCGATGGTAGCCATCACGCGCCAAACGCTCAGTAGACCGCTCCTCGGGCCCGCTTCTTATCTAGCCCCCCGAGGCAAACTACCGCTCAGTGCTCGCACAGGACACGCTGGCCATAGTTCACTGGCCGCATTTGAGCAATTAATCGCCGACTATTTGCCGCTAGAACAGGTGAAGCTGGTCCGGCGCGCCTACTACTACTCTGAGCAGGCCCATTACGGGCAAACACGGCGCAGCGGTGAGCCTTATGTCACGCACCCCCTCGCAGTCGCTTGCATTCTGGCGCGCATGCACATGGATCCGCAAAGTTTGATGGCCGCACTGCTCCACGACGTGATAGAGGATACCGGCGTCACCAAGCAAGATATTGGTGCGCAGTTTGGTACCGATGTCGCTGATTTAGTGGACGGCGTGAGTAAATTGACCCATGTGGAGTTCGACTCGGTAGAGCAAAGACAAGCTGAAAACTTTCAGAAAATGACTTTGGCGATGGCCAAAGATATTCGTGTCATTCTCGTCAAACTGGCTGACCGACTCCACAATATGCGTACCCTCGGGGTGTTGAATCTTGAGAAAATAAAGCGCATCGCAACCGAAACACTCGATATTTATGCCCCCATTGCAATGCGCCTGGGAATGAATGAGATCCGCCTGGAGTTTGAAGACTTAGGACTCAAAGCCCTCTACCCCATGCGCGCAAGAAGGCTTGAAGCGGCGCGTCGGGCAGCCAGCGGCAACCGGAAGCAGCTCATCGAACAAATTCGTGGGCAACTGAGCCAAACACTCGAGCGTGAACAATTGAGCGCAACCGTTGTCGGCCGCGAAAAACACCTCTATAGCATCTATCAAAAAATGAAAGCGAAGCGCAAATCCTTTGCTGAGGTGATGGATATCTTTGCCTTTCGTCTCATCGTCGACTCCGTTGATGACTGCTATCGCGCATTAGGCATGGTCCATAGCCTCTATAAACCCGTTCCCGGTGAATTTAAGGATTATATTGCGATACCCAAAGCCAATGGCTACCAATCGCTGCATACCGTTTTAAAGGGCATGCACGGCGTGCCGATCGAAATTCAAATTCGCACTCACGAAATGGAAGATATGGCGAATAATGGGATCGCGGCTCACTGGCTCTATAAGAGCGAAGAGGGCAGCAGCAGCATCTCGCATACCCGAGCACGAGAGTGGGTACAGGGTCTACTCGAAATGCAGCAACGGGCGGGCGACTCGCTGGAGTTTATCGAGAATGTAAAGATCGATCTGTTCCCCGACGAGGTCTATGTCTTCACACCGCGCGGCGACATTTTGGAACTGCCAAAAGGGTCGTGTGGTATCGACTTTGCCTACGCCGTCCATACTGATATCGGCAACCACTGCGTTGCCGCGAGAGTCAGTAAGCAGTTGGTCCCCCTATCGGAACCGTTGGAAAGTGGTGCGACGGTTGAAATTGTCACCTCACCGACCGGCAGGCCCAGCCCCTCGTGGCTTAATTGGGTCGTCACTGCCCGCGCTCGCACCCACATCCGGCATTTTTTGAAAGATCAACGGCGCGATGACTCCCTCGCGCTCGGTAAAAACCTGCTCGATCGCGCGCTCATGGCCCACGACACGCGGCTCAGTGCCATTGATGACGAGGTGATGCAGACCGCCTTGACAGCACTCGGCAAAGCGGATGTCGACGCATTAGTGGTCGACGTCGCATTGGGTAATACGCTGCCCCATATTGCGGTCGCCCACCTAACCAATCGCTACGATGAGGCCGCAGTCAGTGGTGAGGGCGCCACGCTCGGCATCCGCGGGACAGAAGGCGTGGGCGTGGCGTATGCAAAGTGCTGCTGCCCCTTACCGGGAGATGCCATTCAAGGATACTTAGGGCAAGAACGAGGGCTAGTCGTCCACCGCGATAGTTGCCGCAACTTAGTCGACCTGAGAGAACAACGCGATCGACTCATGTCATTACACTGGGATGAGGATATCGACCGCAGTTACCCCGTCGGCCTTCGGGTGCAGGTGGAAAATCGGCGTGGCATGATTGCCGTACTAGCCACTCGGCTAAACAGTATTGGACTCAATATCGAGCGCATTGCGACACAGAACAAAGATATTCAGTTCACCTTTGTCGATTTAGAGTTGCAGGTCAGCAGCCGTATTCATTTAGCGAGAGTGATGAAGCGCATCAGGACCATCGAGGGTGTGCTCAAAGTGACGCGCAGCGCACGGCGATAGCGCCTGAATCAAGCACCCCTCCGCTGTCGATCGCAGCGCTTCGATCTTGCGCCGCTGGCAGCTTCGTTATTCAATAAAGATAACCGTTCATGATTAGGAGGCTGCCGTGTCGAACCGAGCCATCATCACCACCCCATCCGCACCGCAAGCAATAGGACCCTACTCACAAGGCATCAAAGTCGGCAACACCGTATGGATATCCGGGCAAATCCCTCTCGATCCGAATACTATGGCGCTCGTATCAGGCGATATTACTGCGGAGAGCGAGCAGGTGTTTGCCAACCTTGCTGCAGTCGCCGCCGCAGCGGGGGGTACCCTCGATGATGCGGTGAAAATTAATATTTCCCTTACCGATCTTGCTGATTTTGATGCGGTTAATGCCGTCATGGCGCAACAGCTTGCAGAGCCTTACCCTGCGCGAGCGTGTGTACAAGTGGCGGCCTTACCGAAAGGCGCTCGCATTGAGATCGAAGCCATTCTCACACTGTAACGAACCCGCGGTTATCTCTAGTTATGCGTTGATGGCCGCTGCATAACCTTCGCGCCATGAGGGATAGGTGAGTGTGAAACCGATTTCCTTGAGTAAGGCACTTCGACACTGGCGATTCGCTCTCGAGATCGCCTGTTGAGGTGCTTCACTGAGGGTCACGCCCAATTTTTGCGCCAGCCATCGCTCGACCTCATGGGTGGGCGTCGTATCCTCATCCGCCGCTACCAAAGTGGGCGGCACTGCCTGACCTTGTTCATCTAGATGCAAACAGTGCGTAATTAATCGCGCTAAATCTTCCCGATGAATACGATTACCAAAGGCGGATCCTGCCGCCCCTCCTTGACCCGAGAGTACCCGTCGAATCAACATGCCGTGTGGGTCGCCGTACACGCCAGCAGGGCGAATCACGGTGGTGGTTCGCGCGCGGCGGATCACCGCCTCTGCTGCCACCATTGCACGCGCTTGTGGCTCACTCACGTTCAAGGGAGAGTGTTCATCCACCCAACCACCTGCCGCCTCTCGATAAACCCGGGTCGATGACACCCAGATAACGCGACGACACGCCGACAACCAAGGTTGTGCTGCCAATAACGTAGCGGCCTCGGTAAAGCCCCTGTGATACCCCTCTGGGTCATAAGACGGGGGGGTTGGCGTGATCAGAATGTAATCGACCTCGCGCACCGGTAGCGCGGCCATAGAATCGGGGTCTGTGAGGTCGAGCTGATAGCGATCAAAATCCTCGGATAGCTTGCCGGTGTCCCGGCGGGCAGCCGACACCCGCCAACCGGCCTCCTTCATAGACAATCCCACTCGGGTACCAATGTCGCCACATCCAAGGATAAGCAGGTGCATAAAGTGCGCAGCCTCATCTAAGAATCGCTAAGATAACACCCTGGCAGAGACAGCAGGGTATCGAGACACCTTTGAGCCAAACCATTTTGCATCATTCCGTAACGACGCTGCGTGGTGTCGGCGAGAAATTGAGATTACGTCTGTCTGAAATTGGCATCTATTCCTTGGAAGATCTGCTGTTTCATTTTCCGCTTCGGTATCAAGACCGCACTCGCGTCACACCCATCGGTGCACTCACTGATCAAGTCGATGCGGTCGTACAAGGGGACATCAAAGGCGCTGCCGTCACAATGGGGCGTCGCCGCACGCTGGTGGTTCAAATCGGTGATGACAGCGGGTTGATCACGGTCCGCTTTTTCCATTTTCGGCAAACACAGGTCGCACAGTTCAAAACAGGGGGACGGGTCACACTTTTTGGCACGCCGCGCAGACTAGCGGGCAAAGTGGAAATGGTTCATCCAGAATATAGGCTGGGCGACGAGGCCAATTTATTGGAGCCAGCACTCACGCCGGTGTATCCGACTGTCAGTGGACTCGGACAGAACACTTGGCGAAAACTCTGTGGTCAAGCAGTGGCATTGCTCACCAAAAGCCCACCAGACGATCTGTTAGCCGGGGTCACTGAAGATACCATTACCTTGCCAGAGGCCATTTCGTTTCTCCATAATCCTCCGCCCTCTGCATCGCTTGAGCAAATTCAGAAGGGGACACACCGAGCACAAATCAGGCTAGCACTCGAGGAACTCATCGCCCACCAAGTGTCCGTGTTAGGGGTGCGCGATAACGAACGGCGATTTATTGCGCCGGTCATCGGAAGAGATTCCTCTTTATCGCAAGCACTTTTTACGTCGTTGCCTTTTAGCCCAACTGACGCGCAAATTCGTGTTGGGGAAGACCTCAGTCACGACCTGGCTCAAAATCACCCTATGTTACGTTTAGTGCAGGGCGATGTCGGGTCAGGTAAGACCTTAGTTGCTGCAAAAGCAGCGCTCGACACCATCGCGTCAGGCTACCAAGTGGCCTTCATGGCACCCACTGAGTTGCTAGCCGAACAGCATTTTTCAACCCTACAATCGTGGTTCGCGCCCCTGGGAAAGCCGGTTGCCTGGTTAAGCGGCCGCATTAAGGGGCGGGCCCGTGCTGAGGTATTACAACAACTCGCTAACGGCGAGGCGACCGTCGTGGTCGGGACGCACGCCTTATTTCAGGAAGACGTCCAGTTTCAACGTCTTGGGTTAATCGTTGTCGACGAACAACATCGATTTGGTGTCCACCAGCGCCTTGCGCTGGCTGATAAAGGCGCGGATGGGCAGCATCCTCACCAGCTCGCACTGACGGCAACCCCGATTCCACGATCCCTCGCCATGGTTGCTTATGGGGACCTCGATTGCTCAGTCATTGATGAGCTCCCCCCCGGACGCACACCTGTGACGACGACCTTAATTGATCATGATCGCCGTGATGCCGTCATTAAACGGGTTGGGGCCGCCTGCCGTGATGGGCGACAAGCGTATTGGGTCTGTACCGCCATCGAAGAAAGCGACTCGCTACACATGGAGGCCGCAACGGCGACGCTAGAAACCCTGGCGGCAGCCCTGCCAGATGTGACGATAGGCCTAGTTCACGGCAAGCTAAAGCCGGCCGATAAAGCCAATGTGATGGCCCAGTTTAAAGCGGGATCGCTGCAATTACTCGTGGCGACAACCGTCGTTGAAGTCGGCGTGGATGTACCCAAAGCCAGCCTGATGATTATCGATAATGCGGAGCGATTGGGGCTGGCACAACTGCACCAACTCAGAGGACGTGTCGGCCGCGGCGCCATCGAGAGTCACTGCGTACTGTTGTTTCGTCCACCACTATCAATGACCGCACAGGAAAGACTGAAGGTCATGCAGGACACTCACGATGGCTTTGTGATTGCGGAGGCAGATTTACGCATACGCGGACCTGGAGAGCTGCTCGGCACGCGGCAAACCGGTCTCGCGCAGTTTCGGGTAGCGAGACTCCCCGAACATGAAGCGCTCTTACTGACAGCGCACAATATTGCGCAACAATTGCACCAACAGGACCTGCCTCGTGCGCAAGCACTGATGACTCGCTGGGCCGGCCCCCGTGCCGATTTTGCGCGCGTTTAGTCAGGCAGGGTCGGCAGGCATACTCAGGTAGATGTCGCATCGCTATGCTCAGGCCGCTAAACTAGCTCACCTTCAAAGCGGAATATCTGTTAATGGCTGAATCACCCCCTTCTCTCGGCACGGACCCAGGGATAAATGCAGGCAAGCTGCGTGCGGTGATCGAAATCACGCGGTTTGATAAGCCTATCGGGACTTTCCTACTCTTAGCGCCTACTTTGTGGGGAGTGGTGCTGGCAAATCAGGGTTACCCACCTTGGAAGCTGCTTTGCCTCTTTGTCGCCGGCGCCATTGTGATGCGATCCGCGGGTTGTGTTGCCAATGATCTCGCCGATCGTCATCTGGACGGCCACGTCGAAAGAACCCGATTGAGGCCGCTAGTCAGTGGTGCGCTGAACGTCTCTGAAGCCCTTTTTTTACTGGTCGGCTTGCTGCTGATTGCCCTAGGCTTGGTGGCGCTCACCAATCCACTCACCATCACGCTGTCGATCGCCGGATTAGCGCTCGCATTGGTCTATCCGCTGATGAAGCGGGTCACGCATCTGCCACAAATTGTGCTGGGGCTCGCCTTTTCATGGAGTATTCCGATGGCTTTTGCCGCCAGCGTGAGTTCGCTCCCTACCGCACTATGGTGGTTATTTGGTGCCAATCTTCTCTGGACCGTGATCTATGACACGCAATATGCGATGGTCGATCGAGAAGATGATTTAACGGTGGGCATTAAGTCGACGGCCATTTTATTTGGCCATCTCGATGTGCGTATTATCGGGCTCCTGCAGTGTTGTTGTGTCATCGCCTTCTGGTGTTGCGGTGTCGCGTTTGATCTCGGCGTGCCCTACTACGCCGCCGTCATTGCCGTCGGTTTGCTGTTTGTACGACACCTCTGGCTCATTAAAGACCGGGATACAACGCAGTGCTTTAAGGCGTTCAATCAAAGCAAATGGATCGGTGTTCTTATTTTGACCGGACTCTGTGCCGATTTTTGGTTAGGGTCAGTGCCGCTTGACTGATCGCAACAAAGCATCACTGAGTGCCACCGTGCATCGATCAATGACTGAGATCGATCCTACGCTGTGGCGCGATTACTTCGACGAAGGCGATCCCTTCTTGCGATGGGACTTTTTGCACGGTCTCGAAACGACAGGCTGTACAACGTCGCAAAGCGGCTGGCAACCCGCCCACATCCAATTAGATCGATCGGGTTCGCCACTGGGTTTTGTGCCCGCTTTCATAAAAGGCCATAGCTATGGCGAATACGTTTTTGACTGGTCCTGGGCAGAAGCGTGGCAACGGATGGGACTCGAGTATTATCCAAAGCTCGTGACAGCAGTGCCGTTTACGCCCGCCACCGGTCAGCGACTCTGGCATGACGCTGAGCATCAAGACGCGCTATCTGACGTGGTGTATGGCGTACAAGCGCTCTGCTCCTCCCTAGAGGTGTCTAGTTGGCATGTCTTATTCTTGGAACAAGCTCAGTCGGATGCGCTCGTCGAATTAGGGATGCCGCAACGGTTAACCACACAGTTCCATTGGTTTAACCGAGGGTATCGGGACTTCCAAGACTTCTTAGCCCGCTTCAACAGTCGAAAACGAAAGAATTTGCGGCGAGAACGAGACCAGATTGCACGCCAAGGCTTAGTCCTAGAAACCAAGAAGGGCAGTGAGATTACGCCTGAGAATTGGCGGTTTTTTCATCGCTGCTACCAAACCACCTACGCAAAACGGTCGGGCCACGGCGGTTATTTAACGGACGCTTTTTTTACCGAAACCTGCCCCGCACTAGGTGAAACGCCGGTAATGGTATTGGCGTCATGTGCGGGCGAGGCGGTCGCTGCAGCGCTATTTTTTGAAGGTGGCGATACCCTCTATGGGCGCTATTGGGGGTGCCTCGCCGAGTTTGATTATCTGCATTTTGAAGCCTGCTATTACCGTGGGATTGAGTATTGTATTGACGCGGGCTTATCGCGTTTTGATCCTGGCGCACAAGGGGAGCACAAAATTCAGCGGGGCTTTGAGCCCGTGCTAACGTACTCTAACCATTGGATTGTCGACGAGCGCTTCAGCGACGCCGTTGCTCGCTTTGCAGCGCAAGAATGTGATCATGTGCGTGCTTATCAACAAGAAGCGGCAACGCTACTGCCCTTTAAACTAGACAGTCCGTAAGCCGCTACTGCGGTGCATCACGGAGGAAAACCCACTGTCCTTCCTGAGAGTGAGCGGCACTGTAGTAATATCCCTCACCGGTAAAATCCTTCAAGCCTTCCGGCGTATTGAGGCCTTCCTCAATAATATAGCGCGCCATCAAGCCACGAGCCTTTTTTGCAAAAAAGGAAATCATTTTGTATTGGCCATTTTTGAAATCACGAAATTGAGGCGTGACAATATCAACATCCAGCAGTTTGGGTCGAACCGATTTGAAGTACTCGTTAGACGCGAGGTTCACTAAAACAGGGCTACCGCTGGCTTTGACGTGCTTGGACAGCAGCTGAGTGATGCTGTCTCCCCAAAACTCGTATAAGTTTTTACCCCCTGCATGATGGAAGGGTAGCCCCATCTCAAGGCGGTAGGGCTGCATCAAATCAAGCGGCCTAAGCAGGCCATAGAGCCCACTTAAAATACGCAGATGCTTCTGCGCAAAGGCCAGCTCTTTCGGATTCAGGGCGTCTGCACGCAAGCCCGTATAAACGTCGCCCTTAAACGCTAAGACAGCCTGTTTGGCATTATCGAGGGAAAAATCCGGTGCCCAGTTCATGAATCGCTCATGATTAAGCTGTGCGATCTTCTCCGAGACCCCCATCAAAGATTGGATATCCTCTGGCGTCATTTTACGTGCCGCACCCACCAACGTCGTGGCCTCCTCTAAAAATAGGGGCTGGGTCGACTTGCGAGTCGTCGGTGCCGTATCAAAATCCAGCGTTTTTGCGGGGGACAGAACTGACAGCATGATAAGACCTCTTCTGCAATCTGTAGGGGTGGAATGATAACCTCCACACTGAATGATACAAACCTTTGGTAAAACGATGCGCAACGATGTCTCACACAACACCCTGATTGATCGCGGTACTGCACTATTAGGGGTCATTGTCGCGTGGTGTGTACCCGTGATGGCCGTGACGGTCTGTGTCATCGTCGTGTTGCGTTATGGGTTCAGTACCGGTGCCATCGCAGCACAAGAATCCGTTCAATACCTCCACTCCGCGCTATTCATGCTGGGTGCCGCGGTGGCAATGGGGGCGGATCAACATGTTCGGGTCGATGTGTTCTACCGTCATTTTACTGCGCGACAAAAGGCTTGGGTGAATACGTTGGGTCATATTATTTTCACACTGCCCCTGTGTGCCTTGATTGGCGTCGGTTCATGGGGCTATGTCGTAGACAGCTGGTCGGCACTCGAAACATCACCTGAGCCAGGGGGCTTGCCCTTGGTTTATGTCTTAAAAACACTCATTCCGACTATGGCGGTCTTACTGGGACTGCAGGCTATTGCCCAGATAGGACGGGGGCTCACCGTTCTGTGCCATAAGGATCTCTCATAATGGAAGGGCAATTAGCACTTGGGATGTTCGTGGTGGTGTGCGGCATATTGCTACTGGGCTTTCCGGTCGCACTAACCTTAGGGGGTACCGCCTTGAGTTTCGCGGCCCTCGGTATTTTATTAGGGCATTTTGACCCCTCCTATTTGACAGCATTAACGGGTCGCATATTTGGCACCATGGGCAACGAGACGCTCGTTGCCGTCCCGCTTTTTATTTTGATGGGAGTGGTCCTAGAGCGCGCAAAAATCGCTGAAGATCTGCTGGCAAACCTAGCAGGCATGTTCGGGGCTCGGCCAGGGGGGTTGGGGTTAGCCGTGATACTTGTTGGCGCTCTGCTAGCGGCCAGCACCGGGATCGTGGGGGCGACGGTGGTCACCATGGGTGTTCTCGCCCTGCCGACGATGTTACGCGCTGGGTATCAGCCGCAACTGGCTGCGGGCACTATTTGCGCCACCGGAACATTAGGGCAAATTATACCGCCGTCGATCGCACTCGTATTACTCGGCGACACCATGTCGAGCGCCTACCAGCAGGCCCAGTTAAAAATGAACATCGTTAATACACAAACCGTTTCGGTCGGAGATCTCTTTGTGGGCGCCATTGTGCCCGGCATCGTGTTGGTCTTTTTCTATCTAGCGTACGTTCTGATCCGAGCGGCAATGCAGCCCAGTATTGCGCCGCCAGCAGAAGTTGACGAGGCCGATATCCGTTCAGTGGTGACCGCGGTACTTCCCCCGCTGGGCCTTATTGGGCTGGTACTGGGATCGATTCTCGTGGGCGCTGCAACACCCACCGAAGCAGCCGGCGTCGGTGCGGTAGGGGCGTTGTTGCTCGCTCTGAGCCGCGGCGCATTGACGCTAGCGGTGTTACAAGACATCTCACGGTCCACCCTCTTTACCACGAGCATGGTTTTTTTAATTCTCATTGGTGCCGCGTTATTTTCGTTGGTTTTTCGCGGATTTGGTGGCGATACAATGATCGAATCGTTTTTTGAAGCGTTAGGAGGAGGGCCTCACACAGCGTTACTCATTGTCATGCTGGTCATGTTCCTGCTGGGCTTTATTCTCGACTTTATTGAAATCACTTTTGTCGTCGTACCCGTGGTGGGCCCCATCTTGTTAACAATGGGATTCGATCCGGTTTGGCTCGGGATTATGATTGCGGTTAATCTTCAGACGTCTTTTCTGACGCCTCCGTTTGGGTTCGCGCTGTTTTATTTGCGTGGGGTGGCACCCGATACAGTCAGCACCCGAGCCATTTACGCTGGTGTCTTGCCATTTGTGTTCATTCAACTGCTGCTGCTCGTCCTCATGTGGTGGTGGCCCAATTTAGTCCTATGGTTACCGGGGGTCATGGGGCGATAATGATCTGAACCTCGCGCCCCTGTGCGCGCTATGATCGTTCTCGTCACCGAAATACCTGAGAAGAGATGCTATGCCAACTGAAGAGCTAGATACCAACCCCCTCCCTTATGGAGATTTAGCATTGCAGACTATTGCAATGCCACGGGATACCAATGCCAATGGGGACATCTTCGGAGGCTGGTTGCTATCACAGATGGACTTGGCGGGCAGCATTACCGCATCGGAGCTCGCGGGAGGGCGCGTCGCAACGGTCGCAATTGAAGGTATGTCGTTTTTGACACCGGTGCACGTTGGCGCCGTCGTGACCTGTTATTGCGATGTGCTAGAAACGGGTCGCAGTTCGTTACGCATACTCGTTGAGGTCTGGATTAATGCAAGGCAAGACGGCGAACCGCTCAAGGTCACTGAGGGAGAGTTTATTTACGTGGCGATCGACGAACAGAAGTTAACGCGGCCTATTACTCAGTAAACGACACGGGAGGCATTACTCGATCTCGCCCATTGAGATAGGCCCGCTCGGATATTTCATGATACGTCCGCACGCGCTCGAAGAAATCAAAGTACGACGCAGCAATTTTGGCCGCCATAGGATCCGCATCAATAAGCGCTTGAACAGCGACCTGGCTCTGCTCGTACAGGACGTCCATTACATCGTCCGGCAATGGCAGTAGTTCTGTATCAAAGTCGCGCAACAAAATGTCGAGTGACTCACTGTTGTGCGCAGTAAAATCATCCAGCATATCGCTGTTGGTGGCGCGCGCCGCGACGGTCACAATCGCTTGCAGGTCATCCGGTAATGCCGCTAGCGCGTCTTCATTGATAATGATTTCGAGCATCGCGCCAGGTTCGTGCCAACCCGGATAGTAATAATAATCGCCGACCTCCATCAGACCCAGCGTTCTGTCGTTGTAAGGGCCCACCCACTCAACGGCGTCAATCACACCGGTCTGCATTGACGTATACACCTCACCACCCGCAATGCGAACAGCAGAACCACCTGCCGCATCAAAGACCTCTCCAGCAAGACCCGGAATGCGCATTTTAAGTCCGACTAAATCCTCTCGACTGTTCAAGCGCTTGTTGAACCAACCCGCCATCTGAACACCCGTGCTGCCTCCGGCAAAAGGCACCACTCCAAAGGGTGCATAGAGCTCACGCCACAGTGGCAAGCCACCGCCATAATGCAGCCAGCCGTTGGCCTCTTGAGCAGTCATTCCAAACGGCACGGCAGTATAAAATACCGCGGCCGGGATCTTGCCCTTCCAGTAATAAGACGCTCCATGGCCCGCCTCAGCCACCCGTCGAGATACTGCGTCAAAGACTTCAAACGGCGGGACAATCTCGCCGGCACCAAAGACTTTTATCTTCAACCGGCCACCTGATGCCTCGTTCACTCGTCGCGCAAAGTTTTCAGGGGCAGCACCCAACCCCGGAAGCCCCTTTGGCCAAGTGGTGACCAACTTCCACTCAATAAACTCATCAGCACCTCGCACTGTCTTAGTCAGGCCGACGCCTTGACCTGATCGGTCCAAAGACCACATCGCGACAACACTCACCAACGCCGCAACAAGTGCGATAACGACGAAGGGTAGGATCTGTTTCTCACGCATGATTTCGCCTTATAGAATGGTTAAATTCGCATACTGCAGCACGAGCCATTTACTGCCTTCGCTGAAACTCACCTCGACCCGAGCATTGCTGCCCTGACCTTCAAATTGGGTTACCACCCCCTCGCCAAATACCTGATGCAACACTCGACGACCCAAATCGAGCCCTTCGACAGGCGGTTCGTTCAAGGAGTGGTGCGACAAGGATCCCAGCGGACGAGACACCGAACCATTGAGACGCACTTCTTCGATGAGTTCGCCCGGTATCTCGCGGATAAAACGTGACGGGGTGTTATACATATCACTGCCATGTAAGCGCCGATTTTCAGCATACGTCACGATCAATTTCTGCATCGCACGAGTAATCCCCACATACGCTAGTCGGCGTTCCTCTTCTAATCGGCCCGGCTCCTCTAATGACATTTGATGGGGAAATAGGTTTTCTTCCACGCCCGCCATAACCACGAGAGGAAACTCCAAACCTTTCGCAGAGTGCAGTGTCATCATCTGAATACTGTCCTCATAAGGGTCCGCTTGACCCTCTCCCGCATCGAGCGCCGCGCTATCCAAAAATGCCTGCAGTGGCGTGATCGTTTCGTCCTCAGGTTCAAATAACCGCGTGGCCGTAACCAGTTCCTGTAAGTTTTCTACCCGCGCCTGCCCACGTTCCCCTTTCTCAGACCGGTGGTAATTCATCAACCCTGACATTTCGATGACATGCTCTGTGAATTCATCGAGGGATAAGGTCTCAGCCGCAGTTGCAAAATCGTCAATCAGTGCTTGAAAATTCGCGAGCGCCGTGAGTGCTCGTGCCGGCAACAGCGTCTGCTTCCGCACCATCGCTATCGCTTCCCATAAGGGCGCTTGGTCTCGTCTGGCGACCTCTCGCAATTTTTCGACTGTTTTATTACCGATGCCGCGTGGCGGCGTATTCAACACACGCTCTAGTGCGGCATCATCACGACGCGCCTGAGCCAGCCGCAAATAGGCCAGCGCGTTACGAATTTCTAGCCGTTCGTAAAATCGCTGCCCACCGTAAATACGGTAGGGGATACGCTCGCGGAGCAGCGCTTCTTCCAACACACGTGATTGCGCGTTTGAGCGATACAAAATCGCAACCGATCGCCGTGGATTCCCCTCATCGCACCACGTTTGTGCTTGTTCGACGATATACCGCGCTTCGTCTTGTTCGTTAAATCCAGCGTACAGCGTGATCGGGTCACCCCGCTCTCCTTCCGTCCACAAATTTTTGCCCAAACGTCCTGCATTACGCGAAATGAGTCCGTTAGCGGCCTCGAGGATCGTCTCGGTGGAGCGATAATTTTGCTCCAACCTCACCGTCACTGTGCCCGCAAAATCCTCTGAAAATCGCTGAATGTTTTCGACCTTAGCACCGCGCCATCCGTAGATAGACTGATCGTCATCACCCACTGCAACAACCGGGATAGTTTGTCCGGCTAAAACACGTAACCATGCATACTGAATCGTGTTGGTATCTTGAAACTCGTCCACCAAAATCGTTTTAAAGCGCGCTTGGTAATGGGCTAAGGTAGCGGGTGATTTGAGCCACAGCTCGTGCGCACGCAGTAATAATTCAGCAAAGTCGACCAGGCCGCCTCGCTCGCAGGCCTCTTCATACGCGGCATACACGCGCACCATGGTCTTGGCATATAAATCGCCCAGCGGGACATCGACATGGCGCGCGCGGAGTCCCTCGTCTTTCTGGCCATTAATAAACCATTGCGCTTGCTTAGGTGGCCATCGAGCATCATCGAGCTCTAGCTCTCGGCAGACGCGCTTGACGACCCTCAGCTGGTCGTCACTATCTAAAATTTGGAACTGTTGAGGTAGCCCCGCCTCTTGCCAATGCGCTTTGAGTAAGCGGTGGGCTAACCCATGAAACGTCCCCACCCAGAGACCCTGAGTAGGCATTTGCAGCATATCTTCGATGCGACCCCGCATCTCGCGCGCCGCTTTGTTGGTAAAGGTCACCGCCAGCACAGACTGGGCTGAGAATCCCTCGGCACGAATCAACCACGCGATTCGATGAACCAGTACCCGTGTTTTACCGGACCCTGCACCGGCTAAGACAAGCTGATTGCCGGTGGACGCGGTCACGGCGTCTCGCTGCGCGGCATTCAGGGGGTTTAAAATATCGGAAACATCCATCGGCGTAGTGTAACGGAATGCGCTTTAGGGATTGGATAAACGTTGTGAAGAGATGTGACATAGATGGTTTATTCACACCGCGTTCATTGGTATAACAGACGTCCCTGTCACGATTGGAGGCCGGTAAACAACCACCCCCGGCGACGTCTCCACGTCTCGATGTTAAAAACGCCAGCATTTAGCTGATTAAAAAAGGAACTCTAGAATGAATATGAAACCTGCTACGCTAGTCTTTGCATTGCTTGCCACACCCTTTAGTGGGGCTTTTGCCTGTGATGTGCCGGTAGCACCCCCGACGCCCGATGGTGGCAGTGCAACAATGGAAGATATGGTGGCATCACAAGGCGAAGTCAAAGCCTTTCAAGCCGCTAACGGGGACTATCTCACCTGCGTAGACGACCAAATGACCGCTGAAAAAGCGGCCATGGATGAAGGTGATAAAGATGCTGACGAGCGCTATGCGCTGGCGGCTGCCGACTACAACGCGGCTGTCTCACGCGAAGAGCAAGTAGCCGCTGACTTCAATGCCGCTATTAAGGCATTTAAAGCTGCCAACCCCTGATTAACCTGCTCGATCGGTTACCGTGAGGTCTAATTAACGCCTCGCGGTAACCTCTCAGCCACTGACAATCGTATCGCGGCGCGGCAATTCGCAGCAGCCACTCACCGCAAAGACCTTTCTGCTCTTGCAACAGCTTTCCGCTGTGTTGTGTCCCTATCTGACTCACCACGTTTAATCAGTCACTTATTATTTTCTATTCCAGTGACGTCTTTTTTTTGGGCACGCACATGATCAGCGTTAGGCTAAAGGCGACGAGTGAAATAGGCATCGTGACAGCCAAAATGGACAGGGTTGTCTCGACTAGCGCTGTCGATGTCCCTGCCATTACCTCATCAAATCGCCACGCCAAAGCGCGGTAGTGAAGACAACACGCAAACCCCCATGCACCACACAAAATACCCACTGCGTTTGGGTCCTTCATCGTCAGATATCCGCCGACCAGCAATAACGCAACCGCAATCAGGTCGGGTAAGTACCCCGCAAAGGTTTGTCCAAACTTTACGGTAAATAGGGTTTCAAGCGTGAGATGAACGAGGGCGATAACGACAGTCAACACGGAGAACTGATAGCGAAATGAAATCATAATTGAGTCGCGGTAACGGCAACACTACTCCACAGTGACAGACTTGGCGAGGTTCCGCGGCTTATCCACGTCGGTACCCTTGGCCACTGCGACGTGATACGACAACAGTTGTAGCGCAATGGTAAAAGCGATGGGGCCTGCGAGGGCGCTCGCGGCGGGAAGCGCTAAGACCTCACAACTGGGGCCCGATTCATAACCGGCCTTTTCACTGGCAAAGACGAACAAATGACCCCCGCGAGCGCGAACCTCTTCAAGATTGGCCCGCAGTTTCTCTATCAGTAGATCATCTGGTGCCACCGCAACAACCGGCATGTCCTCATCCACCAGCGCAAGCGGCCCATGCTTAAGCTCTCCCGCAGGGTAAGCCTCGGCATGGATATAAGAAATTTCCTTTAACTTCAGCGCGCCTTCCATAGCAATGGGATAGTAAATACCCCGACCGAGGAACAAAGCGTGATGTTTAGTGGTGAAGCGCTGCGCCAATCTTTTGATCTTGTCATCGCACGCTAACACCTGCTCCGCGACGACCGCTAACTCCGCTAACGCGGCCTCAATATCCTGCTGGGCCAGTGTGTTCGGCGCATGATGGCGGGTCAGACACGCCGTCAGCATCAGCAAAGCAGCGAGTTGTGTAGTGAAGGCCTTAGTCGATGCCACACCAATTTCTGCACCCGCCTGTGTTAGATAAACTAACTCGCAGGCACGCACCATCGCGCTGTGATCCACATTACAAATCGCCAACCTTGCCAGCACATTTTCAGCGTCGACATGCTCCAAGGCCGCTAACGTATCCGCCGTTTCACCTGACTGCGAAATACCCACCATGAGGGTATTGGGGAGCACCACCGCATGGCGGTATCGATACTCTGACGCAACCTCGACCTGGCAGGGCAGTCCCGTTAATGATTCGATCCAGTGTCGGGCAACTAGGCCTGCATGATAACTGGTACCACAGGCCACGATCTGTACCGCCTGAACCTGCGAAAACAGCTCCGTCGCATTATCGCCAAACGCACGATCATCCGCGCTGGCGCCCTTAATGGTGTCCTGTAGTCGCGCCGGTTGCTCAAAAATCTCCTTGCGCATGTAATGATCGTAGTCACCCAGTCCCTCGCTTTCGGGTCGTAGTGCAAGTCGGTTTTGGCTTCGATCGACCGAAACACCCTCGGCAGTAAAGATGGCA
>OBPT01000023.1_pt1 | contig 42483 bp, 44 predicted proteins | sample 1534671 | NCBI WGS metagenome assembly OBPT01 (sample SAMEA3275494, study PRJEB22092) | marine metagenome | biome: ENVO:00000447 marine biome; feature: ENVO:00002042 Surface water; material: ENVO:00002010 seawater | collected 2014-06-21T11:00:00+00 | depth 1 m | reverse complement strand
TGTCTATGGAACAGCCGCATTCGACCGCTAGATCGACGAGCAGCAGGACGTATTGGCTGGGAATGGAGCTACCTTGCATCGACATATTTGGCCATAAATGACCTCGCGTTGGCAAGTAATCACCTTGAGGACTCGGAGGCACCGCTGGATCATGTGACGCTCTAGAGGAGAAATGTCATGAAGATTGAATGGAACACTGAAACGCCACGTAAAATCCAACAATTTGCGAATCCTGATTACCCCACCGAAAATCCGGATCTAGAGGATGTGCTGACCAGCCAAGATGTCGATCATGTTGCGCAAATCTTCAAGACACCGCTCACCGGCTCTTATAACTGGGACTATTCGGTTCAGGACGATCGAATAAAAAAGTTATATGAGCTGGGTAAGCAACTTAACTGGGATCCGCAGATCGATATCGACTGGGATCGTCCTTGGCCCGAGGAAGAGCGCCAAGCAGAGCTCATGAATCTGCACGACTATCCACCCTACTTAGCATTGACCGATAAAGAAAAAGACGAGTTTTGGCTGCATATGAACGCCTGGAGTCTGTCTCAGTTCCTGCATGGTGAGCAGGGTGCGTTATTGGTGGCGAGTCAGCTCTGTTCTTGTGCGCCCACGTTCAATGCCAAATTGTATGCCGCATCACAGACCTTCGATGAAGCGCGGCATGTTGAGGTATTCAATCAATATATCCAGAAGCGCATCGGGCTGATGTATCCCATCAATACTCATCTGAATAGCATCATTGATAAAATTCTGACGGATCCCCGCTGGGATCTCAAATTCATTGGTATGCAGATTGTGATCGAAGGCTTGGCGCTGTCAGCCTTTAACACGGCAAGGGAAACAACGCCTGACCCCGTTCTGAAAGATATTGTTTACTTGGTGACGCGTGATGAAGCGCGGCACGTCACTTTCGGGGTCAACTATCTTGAGGAGTTTATTACCACGTTAACCGATGAAGAGCGGGAAGAGCGCGCGCTTTTTGCGTTTGAGGCTTGTGCGATCAGTCGCGAACGTTTGGTGGCGACTGATGTATTTCGACACTTTGGATGGGACGTCGAGGAAAGCCGCCGCAAAGTGCTCGACGGATTTGTGATGTCGACTTTCCGTAATTTACTCTTTCAGCGCGTGGTGCCTAATTTGCGGAGAATCGGGTTATTGACAGACAAGGTTCGCCCCAAATTTGAAGAGCTTGGTATTCTCGAATATGAGACCATGTCTGACGATGGTGACATCGACTGGATGAAGCTTGAGCGACCCTTAGATACGGCGGAAGCGCAAAGTCACGAGCAGAGTATGCTGGCGGCGTTTCATGACACGCTTCATTCAGAGCAAGGGGTTGCTACCTAGCGCACGCGCGCTGCATGGTGAGCGGTTTGACATCAATTTTTGCGCGACGGCGAGGGTATGCCGACGATAATAGTAGTGAGAGGATTTGGGAAGTATGACGGTAATTACGTTTATTCAGCATGATGGGGCCGAGAGCATGGTCGATGGGGACGTTGGCCTGTCGCTGATGGAAACAGCGCTTAAGCACAATATTCCTGGCATTGATGCGGATTGTGGCGGGGGTGCGATTTGTGGCACCTGTCACTGCTTTGTTGAGGTTTCGGGTGATTTACCTGCCCCTGACGTGCAGGAAACAGCGATGTTGGGACTGCGTCCAGACCGGGCTGACAACTCCCGCCTTGCCTGCCAAATTGTGGTGGCTGCCGATATGCCAGACCTCACCGTACGATTACCCGAGTTCCAGATGTAAAAAGGGGTCATTCGAGCCCCGTATGCTTGCCGAATAAGGTGGTTTTGATCAGGCGGAGATCTATTGTGGTTGATCAGTGGCGATGAGGTTGCCGTTGTGTCGTTGTGATGTCTGAGTCGGGTCGCTTTCTCGTTGCGGGTATCGATGGCTGTCGCGCTGGGTGGATCATCGCGGGCTGGGACGGCAATACATGGGCGCTAGAGCGCGTTGAGAAGCTGGCCAATGCTGTCCCGTTAATGCAGAAGCACGCCACGGTTTGTATCGATATACCGATTGGGTTGTCAGACAACGGCAAGCGCCAGTGCGATGTGGCGGCGCGTCAGTTATTAGGGCCTCGGCGTAGCAGTGTGTTCCCTGCTCCGCCGAGACTGGCGCTTGTCGATCGGCCCTATGCCGAGTTGAATGCGGCGAGCAAACAGCAATTCCATCGGGGGATCAGTAAGCAGGCCTTCTATCTTTTACCTAAAATCCGGGAGACGGAAGCGCTGTTGCGCGGTGGTCTCCGCCGTAATCAAGAGTGGCTAGAGACGCATCCAGAGCTGTGCTTTGCCGCTTTTAATCACGGTTCACCGATGCGACACAATAAAAAAACGGATGCCGGATTCCGTGAGCGGGTGGACGTATTAGAGCGCTCGTTGCGGCATCCAATTCTTCCGATCGTGACACAGATGGTGGAGCGCACACTGCGATCCCAGTTGCTGAGAGATGATGTGATGGACGCGCTGGTCTGTGGGGTCGTCGCTCGCCTGCCAGCAGACCAGAGAATCAGTATGCCGGTGGGGGAAGCCGAAATCGATGAAGTGGGCTTAAGGATGGCTATTACCTGCCCGGTTTTGCCTGCTTTGTCTCCAGCATGAAGCGCTATTGAGATATCGACTATGACAAGCCAATATGACAAGCCAACATGACAAGCCATACATGACAAGCCAGGTAGGGCGTCAGCGGTGGGTGCGACGATGGCATCGTGGTATTGCGATGCTGGCATCAGTGCAGCTGTTGTTGTGGACGCTAAGCGGGATCTACTTCTCGTTCATCGACATCGACTATGTTCGCGGGCATCATTTTGAAGCGGCGGCTTCGAACATCTTATTTGATCTTTCTGAACTGCAGGAAATTCGTCTATCAGGGCAGCAGGTGATGATACGCGAGCGTTTGCCAGGCGAATTAATTATCGGCGTGCAAACAGCAAGCGGCATGAGTTGGCGCGATACGAGAGGAGATGAGCTCTCTGACTTATCACCCAAGGAGGCGCTGATCCTTGCCCGCCAGCGCACCACGTTGCGCCCTGATGTCGTGGAGTGGGTCGACCAAGCCGCCTCAGGGAGCGAATACCGAGGTGCATCGCTGCCGTTATGGCGCGCATTTTCGGCGGATTCGCCCTCTGAGGTTGCTTATCTCGATGCCGCTTCTGGCGAGATCATCGCGGTACGACATGAGGCGTGGCGATGGTGGGATTTTCTCTGGTCCCTTCACATCATGAGCTACTCCGATCGAGATACGATCGGAACGTGGCTGCTTAAAGGCTTCTCGTTACTGGCGCTCGGGACAGCGGTGATGGGGTTGTGGCTTTTTCTTATGACGGTCCGTTTTCCGGACCGTCATAAGAAAAAGCGCACCCAAAGGTAAGCGAAGAACAGTCCGCAGCCGTAAGCCAGCCATGACGAGGCGAGTAACCACGCATTGAGTCTGCGCATCTGCAGACAGCTTGCCGCCTTAATCGGATCAATGGGGCAGGGCGACTTACGTTGTTGCCACCCGATCATCGAGCTGATCGCTAAGACCACTCCGGCGGCAATAAACAACGGGTCTTTGTGCGCTGAGAGCCACATGATGCCCGGTATCGCCGAGGTCAGGCTGGCCATCACGGCACCTGCGCCCAATGAGATCAGCAGCGCCGGGAGCGCGCAACACACTAAGGTAGACGTACTCCCAAATAGCGCCAGGCTGGGCAGCACCGTATCGCGCCAATCACCCCTCATAAGGTGATTCCTAGCGCCGCCTCGTCGCGCCGGATCCCGGCAATGCGATAGCCCGCCTGCACGGCTAATTCGCCGATTTCAGCATCGCTTAATCTGCTGCCGGGCGATAAGACGAGACTGAGTGCTTTGGTATCAAGGTCGACATAGACTGCGGCTACCTCTGGCCGGCTGCCAAAAATCTTATTCATGGCGATCGCACAAAAGTCGCAGACCACGCCCAATACATCGGCGACAATCGGCGTGCCACCCTCAGTCAGTGCCCGATCAATCTCATCGGTGAGTGTGAGCGCTGCGTGACCGTTTTGGCCTGTTGCGCTGCCGCTGTGTTCCATAGGGTGGCCGTCATGGCTCTGATGGTCGTGAGCACCGTGGGTTGCGGCACTGGATGCGCCAGAGGCAACATCTTGATGCGGGTGTTCACTGTTATGTGACTGATCCTCACTCGAGGCACCGGGTGCGATAGCTAAACCCAGAGTGATAGCGCTGATGAGAAAAACACATTTCATAGAGGCGTCCTCGCAGTCAGAGACGATAGGTAAAATTAATCAGGGGTTGGTTGACGGAGAGGGTATAGCCCAGCTCAAGTAAAACGGGGCCTTTAAAAAACCGTATCAAGGGTGTTGCCGTCAGGGAGATCCGTTCACTAGGGCGGTGATCAATCTCAAGCATCAGCCAGGTGTGTAGATCTCCTGTTTTTCCAATATAGGGTGCAAAGCCGGCGCGGGCTGCGTGCGCAAATTGAGTGCCAAAATGGCCTGCGTCGAGATATCGAGAGCGATAACTTGCGAACAGCGAGCGCGTTTCCCAGTCTGCCATCACGCCGCCATGAGCTGCGAGGTCTTCGCCCAGCGTGTTGCCATTAACACCCGTTGCGACGCCGACTCCGCCATGCAGGTAAAGGTTGCCCTGATGATTGCTTCCAAACCAGCGTTTGGCAAGCCAAGTGGGATGGAGGGTGTACAGCGCATAGTCTTGATCCCGGTTGTGCTCGCCTCGCAGTCCAATAGACCACTGGTGCGCTGGGGTGAAATGCACGAGAACAGACGTGGATTGCCGATCAGATTCTTCAATCAGCGTTAATCCACCGGTATAAGAGACCGGGCGAGCCGCGCTGATGCCACTGTACAGCGACAGTGCTAGCAGCAAAGCGGCGAGTGCACGAGCCCTCATTTTTTCTTGCCGGTCAGAATCGATACCAGTTCAGTGACTTTTTCCCTACGGTCGTCGGTTGAGCCGCTTTCTAGAGCGTGCTGTACACACGTATCGACATGGTCTTCGATGATCACAGACTCCAGGCCCGACAGTGCAGAGCGGGCAGCTTGGACCTGCCTCACGATATCAACGCAATAACGGTCATCCTCTACCATTTTGCGTACTGCTCGTATCTGTCCTTCAATTTTGGCGAGCCGTGCGTCGGCGCGGCGTTGGGTATCACTTCTCATGTCACTATACCGGGGGGGGGTATCTATCGAGGGAGGACTATATACCCCGGCGGGGTATATTAGCAAGCGCCTGTTAGGGCATCGTGCTGTTGCAGTAGCCGAGGTAAAGAACGATTATTCTGGTGAGCTGATCGAGCCGCACACTCAGAAAAAGCGAGGAGTTTTTATGGACGGGCATCCAGTTGCGTATTCACGCCGAGTGATCACCGAGCTCATGGTCCCTAGTTATGCGAACTTTGGTGGCAAGGTGCACGGCGGCACACTGATGTCGCTGATGGATAAACTCGCCTATGTCTGTGCCAGTAAGCACGCGGGCAACTACTGCGTCACGGTGTCGGTAGACAATGTACAATTTCTGCAGCCGGTTGAGGTGGGCGAGGTGGTGTCGCTGATGGGTTCTGTCAATTACGTGGGACGGAAATCACTGGTAGTGGGTATCAAGGTGACCGCGGAAAATTTACAAGAAGGGATGAGCAAGCATACCAATACCTGTTATTTCACGATGGTCGCGAAAGGCGCCGACGGAAAAACCGCCACCGTACCGCCGCTAGTGTTGGAAAGTGAGGAAGAAGTGCGTCGGTTTTGCAGCGCGCTTCAGCGACGTCGGATTCGTGAGGAGGGAGTTGCCTTCATGAATCATTACAAATCCTCTTTTACCAATGATGAGGCGGAGCTGAATCTCTTATCCGACGAGCGCTGTGTGTTAGCGATCAGGCCGGAGTGAGGGTGACGCGTGTCAAACGGTGGTTCTTCTCACCTCGTTAGCTTCTTCGCTGGAGCGGAGCTGTACGACCACTACTGCAGCAATCAGCGCTAAGGCAGCCATCATCGTCAGCGCCATGTGGTAATCGCCTTGAGATTCACGCAGTAGAGCAACGACTCTCGTCCCCAGCGCCCCACAAAGGGTGTCGATTAATACGACGATCGCTAAAATACGGCCATAGTGCGTGCCGCTGTAGTGGGATGCGACCAGCAGCTGGATGCAGGTAAATGTGCCGCTGAAGCCAATGCCTGCCATCACAGCGTATAGGTAAAGCAGGGCTCTATCGATTGCGGATAGCTGGGTCAGGAGGAGTAACGCGACCGCCAGTAGCATGATCGAGCAACCCATCACCTTATGGAGATCAAATCGATCAGACAGCAAGCCAAAGCCTAGCTTGCCTATCACTGAGCTGCCAAAGAAGAGACTGAAGACCGCGGGCAATAGCGTCTTAGCAAGACCAACATCGCGGGCGAGATGAATAGACTGGTGTTGTGTGAGTGCAATGATAATGAACCAAAGGCTGCCGGTAATAAAGATGATGGCGTAGAAGCGTCGCTCTTTGAGTGCAGAGGCGAGCGATCCGCCACCGCGTGGACTCGATGGGAGGGGCGGGGCCGCTTGCCTCGCTGAGCGGCCATCTCGCAACAGTAGCCACGCACTGCCGAGTATCGCGATTCCGACCCCGACTCCTGCGAACATGACGGTATCTCGCCAGCCTCCGCTTGCTAGGCCCATTCCGATCGCAAATGGAAACAGTGCCCCCCCTAAGCTTGAGGCCATGAGCAGAATGCCAGTGGCGCGTCCGCGTCCGGCGCTGAACCAGCTCGTGAGCATGACCATGTTGGAAACGAGCCCGCACAGCGACAAGGCCAGTCCGAGTAAGGCATACACGGCAACCAGTTGCCATAGAGTCTGAGTCAGTCCATACGCCAGTAATCCAACGCACAACAACAGCCCTCCCAATGCAATGATCAGTCGTGACGAATATCGATCTAATAACCAGCCGGCGGGTGGCGAGGTGAGCGCCCCGACAATAAAGAAAACCGTTGCAGGCAGTGTGACTTCACTCGCACGCCAGCCAAAGGTTTCGATAAGTTCGGGATAGAGCAGCGGCAGAGTGTGGAGCGTAATGCCGTTAGAGGCCATGTACACGAGAAACAAGCCGCTCAAGACAGACCATTTGCGACGATCAGGAGGCGCTGCTGCCATCGATTTACTTCCCTTTCATAGTATGCGGACACTACACTACCTCTTCGGAGGTTGTAACGATGCGACCAGAAGTTTTTGCGAGGTGGGTGCGCCAACAGCAATAGGAACAGCATTTTTTGAGTGGCGAAAGTGGGCTGAGGGTGGCTCACGCGAGCACAGAGTCGGAGATAGGGTGTGAAATACAGGGGAGCAGTGTGAGCAAAATGGAGCATGTTGACGTTGCGATTATCGGTGCGGGTATAGCGGGCTCTGCCCTGGCAACAGCGCTGACCAATAGTGGCTTCAGTGTTCACTTAATAGACCGGAGTGATAAGCCACTCGACACGGCGCGGGGTGATCATATTCAGCCGGCCATGGCGCCCATCCTGTCGCGATGGGGCATCTGGGATAGCTTGCTGTCGGCGGGCGGGGAGAAGCGTTTTGGTACCCGATGGTTTGATGCATCCCACGAGCACATCGTCACCATTCCAGTGCCGGAGCATCAAGATTGTGCGCCTTGGTTTTTATTTTTGAATCATGAGGATATCGGCCGTGTGCTGCTGGAGCGTGCCATGGATAACGGTGCACAGTGCACATTGGGTGCGAAACGTTGGTCGTTTAAGCGAGCAAAGACCTGTTGGCATCTCTCTTGGGAGTCGTTGCAGGGAGCCAAGGAGATATCCTGCACGATGTTGGTAGGTGCTGATGGGACCGGCTCGAGTGTCAGGTCCCGTCTCGATATCGATATTCAACGGCATCGCTATCAATACCCGATCGCTGTGTTATACGGCAGGCAGCGGACGGTTCCTACAAAGCGAACGCTCGACGTTCATTTGACGCAAGATAGAATGCTGTCACTGATCCCTCGAACCGGGGGCGGCACTAAAATTGGATTTCCGATAGCGGCAGAAGAGCTACCGCTGTGGCGCGATGCGCCAGAGTCAGATTTGCACGAGCAGCTGCGTGAATGGTGTCCGACGCTAGATTTTGAGACGGTAGCGTTCGGTGCCATTTATCCGCCTGTATCGCAGCAAAGTAAGGCCTATGAGGGGGAGGGTGCTGCGGTACTGATTGGGGATGCGCGCCACGCGATGCATCCAGCGCGGAGCATGGGAATGAACACGTGTTTCCGTGTTGCGGATCAGCTGGCCGGTATGATCACCGAGCTGAGCTCCGGTTTTTCCGAGCAGCAGGTGTTGCCGATACTGCGCCAATTTGACCGGGAATTTGCGAAAAATTTAGCCCCAATCCTCGCTGATAATCATGCTTCGGGGCTGCAGATGGACACCATTTCAGGCGATGGGTTTACCGACCTCACGGGGCAATTACGCGCTGCCTCATCTCGCGTTGAGGTGATGGACGCAATGGGCCTGAAAGCGGCAGGGCTGTTAGCATAGGTCATCCATAGCAGTCATTTCCAAGTCTCTGATCGAGCGAGAAGGGGGTGATTGTCGTCGCGGTGATGCGTGTGAAGATCGTCTTAAATGGAGTCAATAGAGGAATTTTGAATGCAAGTAGGATCCTTTGTGCCAGAGCAAGATCGCTCAGTCTTATATGCGATGGCGGGAGATGATTGCTCGTTGCATCATGATCTCGGATCGCTAACGCCTAAGCAGCAAGTTGATCACTATGAAAATCAAGTGCTGACTTGTGCGTTGCAAATAGCTTTAACGGGGTTGGGTAAGCAAGTAGATCATGTGGCGCTGGCAGAAGCCTTTAGTGAAGCGCCGTGGCACGCTCATTTACGTCACTACAGCCAAATGTTTCAGCAGATGGGGCTGGAGTCAGTGCCGTCATCGCACTGGCAATATCATCCCCTAGATGGCTTCTATGAAAGTGTGTCCCAGACACTACCAACGGTGCAGTTGCTCAACCTGTATATGTGGAGCGGCAGTAATTTTCCCTTGCATCAGGATCGATCGGCGTTGGATATGAGTCGTAACGTTAATTCGAAGTTGCACTTTGCCCAGCATGCCCCGATTGCAGGACTGCCGGTTCCTCAGACTCAGGTCTATGCCAAGTCTGCTATCGCAGCCGGTGAGGCCGATCATTTTTTTGATGCTTCCTCCACTGGGCTGATGATGAAGCTGCTGGGCCTTGCTGGTTCTCGCAATGTTTTCAAGGTGAACTCCGCGTCAGAGTGTATGGAGCGGATTGAAGAGTACGATGATGATGTCCAGGTTTTACTCCAATGCGTGTTGGATACGAGCAACTGGCAGGAAATGACAGTGGATCTCACCATCACGCCAGAGCGCGTTGAGATCAGTAATGTGCGGGAACTTTTATTCGCCGGCGGAAAGTGGGTGGGTAATTACTTGTCTCCCGAGTTGGAGATCGCCGACGGCCACCGCAAGATACTCCACCAAGTAGGAGAATATGCACGCGACCATGGCTATGTCTCCGACAGAGGCACGAATTGTGGCATCGACTATTTCATTTCGGGCGATGACATTATGATTACTGAAATCAACGCTCGTTGGACGGGCGGACTTTTTCCGGCTCAATACTTGCGGCGACTCGGTGTGAATCAACCCGCGGTGGCGTTTTTCGATATGGTCGATTGCCAGGACAGAGACGCGCTGGAAGCTTTTCAGCGTGAGCACTTGTACTCCGGTGGCGATGGCGTTTTTTCTTATATCCCCATGGGGTTTACCCCGTTTGAGATGGAAATCGAGGGTTCAGCACGGTATTTTGTGTGGCAGATAGTAGTCGGCGACTTTGCTGCCTTTGTGGAGGCAAAAACTCGCTCGCTGCCAGCGAGTGCTTTTCCAACCGCGAATTTGATCTTAGAAGAGGCCCTACAATGAGTAAAATCGAATTATCGGAACTGGATTTTTTCAGCGCAGAAGTGCAGGAATGTCCTTTTCATGTCTACCAGCAGCTGCAAGAAGAGGCGCCGGTATGGCAGATGCCAGGCACTAATGTTTTTGTGGTGACGCGATATGACGATATTCGCGAGATTATTCGCGATCCCAGCCAGTTCTCCAGCAGTTTTAGCGCGTTATTAAATACCGGCTCCTCCAATGAGGAGGTCAACTCTATTTATGGTCAGGGTTACGAGATGGTCGAAACCCTGCTAACTCAGGATCCGCCCCGACACCGGGTGTATCGTAATCTTGTCAATAAAGTGTTCTCTAACAAGCGTATCGAAGGAATGCGCAATGAGGTCGAGAAGATGAGTCATGAGCTGATCGACAGTTGGATCGATGAGAGCGAGGTGGATCTGCTTAACCGTTTTTGTGTGCCGCTACCCATCTACGTGATTTCAGATCAATTGGGTGTGCCCCGGTCAGAGTTACCGTTAATTAAGAAATGGTCAGATGCCTCCGCGAGTCGATTAGGTCGGCTCGCCAGCGAGGAAGAGCAGATTCAAAATGCCAAAGATATCGTCGAGTTCCAGCATTACTTTGCTGGGCTGATCGACCGTATGCGCGAGAGCCCTGAGGACAACATCATTTCTGATTTGGCCAATAATACGATTGATGAGGGTCGTCTGCTGACCAAACCAGAGGCCTTGGGAATGATTCAGCAGATTCTGGTTGCCGGTAACGAAACATCGACCAGTGCGATTGCGGGAGGCGTGGTCTTGCTGATCCAGAATCCTGAGCAGCAGGCGATGTTGCGGCAGCATCCCGACCTTTTACCGGGTGCCGTTGAGGAGATACTGCGGCTTGAGACCCCGACCACGGGTATGTGGCGTCGCGCAACGGCAGACACAGAGATTGGTGGCGTGGATATTCCAGAAGGCGCTTTTTTGATGGTGCGTTTTGCAGCAGGGAATCGTGACGAGTCGATCTTTAGGGATGGCGGAGCCATGAGCATAGCGCGAGAAAATGCCGATAGTCATTTGGCCTTTGGGCAGGGCACGCACTTTTGTTTGGGCGCGCAATTAGCCAGAATGGAGTTGCAGGTCGCCCTGACGGGGCTGCTAAATCGCACCACTGACTGGGCGCTGGTCGAAGGGAAGAACTCGCTGAGGCACAGCCCTAATGTATTGCTACGCGGGCTAACAGACCTGCATATTGCGTTTAAAAAGACGGCGCATTGAGCGGCTGTCCCACTAATTAAGGCTTAAGGTTCATTCATGAAAAGACCTGATTTTCTGAGTTATCAAGACTTACTCGATCAAGAGCGTGTTGCGGTGCCAGACGCTCTGCGAGTTGATACTCAGCCCGAGATACCCGCTGATTTGATTGCGACGGATCGCTGGACTGATCAGGGGGTTTTTGACAAGGAGGTGGCAAACCTGTGGCCTAGGGTTTGGCAGATGGTCTGTAGAGAGACGGCCTTTCAAAAGCCTGGAGACTATTTTGTTTACGATATTACGCGGTACTCCATCTTGCTCGTGCTCACTGAGTCTGGCGAACTAAAGGGATTCCACAATTCTTGCTTGCATCGTGGGCGCGCGCTGAAGTCAGGGCGTGGCGTGAGCCATGAAATCCGGTGTCCTTATCACGGCTTTTGTTGGCATCTCGATGGCCGCTTTAAGGAGGCCTATTGCGATTGGGAATTTGATGAAGAGGCTCTGAGCCAATTAAATCTGCCGGAGGTTCAGGTGACCTCTTGGGGCGGATGGGTGCTCATCAATATGGATCCAGAGGCACCCTCATTTGATGAATATGCCTCGGTGCTGGGGGAGCATTTTACCCGGTGGGCTCCCGAGGAACGGTATGTCTCGTTGCATGTCGAAAAGAAGATCCGGTGCAACTGGAAGGTGGCGATGGAGGCGTTTATTGAGTCTTACCATGCGATCCAGACTCACCCGCAAATCCTGTCCTTTACCGGGGGCGATAACTCACAGTACGACGTCTTCGGTGATCATTTGAGCCGGACTATCACGCCGCAGGGTATCCCGAATCCCGGGCAGGCAGACCGTTTTAGCGTGCGCGAGTCGATCGAGGCGATGACCGAGGCAGATGGCTTTGAGCAGGCGCTGGCATTGACCGGCAAGTCAGCCGATGAGATCAGTTCACGCGAAGCAATTGGTGCTATTCGAAAGGCAGAGTTCGCCGCGTTTTTGGAGGCCGATAAATTGGCCTCGGTAACCGACGCCGAAACGATGGATTCCATCCTGTATTTGGTGTTTCCTAATTTTGCGCCTTGGGGTGGCTTTCAGAGCCAGATCACCTACCGCTACCGCCCCGATGGGATGAATGTTGACGGTTGTATCATGGATATTTATTTACTCGACGGCTTTGCGGCTGATGCGCCGAGGCCCCCTGACGCAAAAACGATTCAGCTCGGTTACGACGAACGTTACGCGGAGGCTGAGGAGCTCGGCATGTTGGGGTCACTATTTGACCAGGACGCCAATAATTTACCAGAGGTACAAAAGGGCTTGATGGCCTCTCGGTCTGGGCAAGTCCTCACGGCGAGTTATCAAGAGCTTCGGATTCGGCATTTTCATGCGACGCTGTCATCTTACTTGGATGGTCAGACGGGTTAAGCGCACCCGGTAGCGCAGTGCTAGCTCCAATACAGGATTAACACTGCGCCAGTCCGTTGTTAGTAGTGAAGGGCCATACTGGCTCGGCCATCCTTTGCGGTCGCGGTTGCGAAGCTGGGCAGCGCCTTCATTCGCTCCATCCATTCCATGCAACGGGGATAGCGCTGTGGATCAATCATGTCACGCTCTGCGCCGACGATCATATTGTAAGCAATGAGCAAGTCGGCGGCGGAAAGCGTGTCACCGCCAAACCAAGGGGCTTCTCCTAGGTCTGATTCAGCCAGCGCGAGCAATCTATCGAGTCGGGGCTGAATAAATAAGTTCGTGAGCGCGGTGACATAGAGCTTGACGAAGGGCTTTAAAAAGAAGGGCAGTTGCTTTTGTGAGATGCCCATGACGGTTGCCATGAGTTGCAGCGGCATCATAGAGCCTTGTGTCGCATGCCACCAAAATAAATAGCGAGCGCGATGCGGTGCGCCAGGTTCAGGCCTGAGCGAGTGATTGGGTGTTTGATCGAGTATGTGATCCATGATGGCACTGCTCTCGGCCATTACGAGGTCTCCCTGCGTAATCACTGGCGCGGTGCCTAGGGGTGACAGTGCTTTATATTGCACGGATGCCGCCATGGTCTTGCTGTCTCGGTCATGCACAACCAGGTCGTAATCCAGATTTAACTCCTCAAGCATCCAGAGTACCCGGAAAGATTGCGAATACTCGAGGTGGTGTAGGGTAATTCGGTCAGTCATGGAAGGCGCCTTCGCTCGGGCTTGCAGGGGTGTATGTGTGGGTTATACCTGCTGGAGTGCCACTTGGATGTGTCCGAGGTCTTTATCGACGATTGTGTACGGTGACGCTGATCGATAGCATCATGCGATGCGGGTCTTTGGTGGCTTTCGGTTAATGTCCTTTTCTGCAGTCTGATTGTCCTTTGATAGTGTCTGCGTGGGTGGCTTGGCGGCATTAGCGAGCGCACCACAGGTCGTTGCGTTTGAACGCAGTGTTGCTCAAGGGGCAAACTTCACAACGATCGATTTTGTCCGTTATTCAGCGTGCGGCCCAAATGTTGAGGTCCTAGCGCAAGGTGAGTCAGGTGATTTTCAATCGCTGAACCCATTACAGGTGCGCACTTATTGGGGAACAGTAAGGGAATACCTTGGCGCGCTCGCTGCCGGGATGGTGCGGGCTGACCGACCTGTCTTTAGTCGAATTGTTGTTGAGGATGGCCCGGAGTGCTGCTGCGCTGGGGAGAGGCGCGGCGCAAAGGAGAGCTCAAGGATCCGCTTTGGTCAACTTTACCCACGCTGGTGGGAGCGTATCTGATTACCGATGGGGAAGATGGGGTAAAAACCAACAAACCCCGAGATAGATCGACACAGGCAATCCCGTGCTGCTTAGGGCAAGAAACCCAGCCAAAGTATCGTTTGGGTTGCGAAATACAGTGCGAAGCCCGCCCAGAGTACGAAAACCACGACGACGACAATCCCATCTCTTAACCAAGCGGGCCATTGCACGTCGAGCCTTGCAAGGATTACCCAGGGAGCGGCGATGTAGGTCAAAGCGATACAGATATCAATAATCAACCAAAAAAACGGTAGCAATCGCCATCTCCTCTTTTTTCAGGCACCACCATACAGCAAGGGGCGAAGTCTATTCCGCTATGCACGAGGGCTAACTTTTTAGCACGCCTGCTTCATCGCCGTCTGCCTAGATGATCAGCGGCACGCGCCAACCATCCCTTTTTGGTTAGGGCCTTAAGGATGCCGAGGAGTATGGGCAAAACAGCCACGAAGGCTATCGGCGCGCCGACCCAGAGTAATAACCCGTATACGAGTGACATATCGGCGACCGTCTCGCCCGCTGGGTCAGTCATTAACAATGAGCTGATGCTGTACGCGGCGCCTATTAAGACAGGGACGGCGACGAAGGCGTAGAACCAGCCGCTTTTTTTTGATGACATATCACGATCCTCTTTCGCCTCAGTTTACTGCAATAGCGACTGTACCGGGGGCCACGGCCACCCCCTAGTGACCAAAATGCTTGGAACTTATGTCCTACGGACACAGTGAGCACGATGAGCCTTTGATTCACGGTGAGCCTGTGGCTCATGAAGTAATTATCCTGCCGATTCTCATTTTTGACGCGCTGAATTTCTGGACGTACTAATACAGGGCACTACGGGGTCATTTTGTTCCGTGAATTCCTCCGAGAATTGGCATTTTTGGAGCGTTCCATGCGCCTTAAAGCTACATTCTATGGGGTTTTCAGAGCATTTGGGCCTCCCCGCCAGGACTCGAACCTGGAATCACCGCTTAGGAGGCGGTAGTTATATCCTGTTTAACTACAGGGAGTAGCGGGGCGAGTTTACCTCAAATAGGACGCGGGTCTATGTTATCGGTCGAGCACCGGGATCATTGCGCCAAAGAGAGAGCTGCCCACCAAAACACGCCACAAGAAACGATAATCTCGGTAGAGGAACGCGCCTTAGGGTTTGTCGGTGGTATCGCTCTGCATGATGTCCCCATCGACCCTCACGCTCCGGAGTCCGCAAAGTTTGCTCGGCAATCGCGCTGAGCCTCACCTGGCCTTGATGCACCTCGCTTGCGCTTTGCCTGTCGGGCTGCTTTTGCGGGTCACTCCGTGAATGAGCACAGCATTTATTTTGATGATACGTTACGACATTAGTTTTCAATAAAATGGGTTACTAGGAATTCTTTCATGCAGCGCCCCGGCCGACTAGGTGATGATAATACTCGTTTCGAAACAGACGTTCGCGCCGATCCTAGGATTGCTGACATCGTCAAATCTGCCGGTGGTTTTGGCGCGGGGCTTGAACCGTTGGCTGCCGATGCCTCCTATGAAGAGTGCCTTGAATATGGCATGGCCTTTGAGCGAGTTGAAGCTCAAGGTCATCCCGCATTGCTCGAGATGGTGCCGCCTTTTGGTGACGTTGATATCACTCGAGAAAACATCGTTGCGACTGACGGTCACGAAATCACTCTTCACATCCATCAGCCAAAAAACATCAGTGCATCACTACCCGGGGTCATTCATTTGCACGGGGGCGGTATGGCCATCACAACTGCCGATGATCCTGGACCGACGTTCTGGAGAAACCTGCTAGCGGCTCAAGGCTTAAGGGTCATCGGTGTCGAGTATCGAAATGCCGCTGGCAAGCTGGGCAATCATCCTTTTCCGGCGGGGCTGAATGACTGCGCCGACGCAACCCGTTGGGCGCACCAGCGGCGCAGCGTATTGGGGCTTGAATCGATTACTGTCAGCGGAGAATCTGGTGGCGGCAATCTCGCGCTCGCTACTGCTTTAAAAGCGAATGCCGAACAGTGGATTGATGCGATCGACGGTGTCTATGCCATGTGTCCCTATATTTATGGCGGCTACGCCAACCCGAGCGAATCCCTGCCATCACTTTTCGAGAATGATGATTATTTGCTCAGTTGCGCCATCATGCGCTCCATGGTCAAAGTTTATGACCCAGAGGGCAGCAATGCCGACAATCCCTTGGCGTGGCCTTACCATGCAGACGTCTCGATATTGGCGGGTTTGCCGGCACATTTTATCTCAGTGAACGAACTCGACCCGCTTCGGGATGAGGGGCTGGTTTATTACCGAAAGCTGCTCGCCGCCGGCGTCGCTGCCGGTGCTCGCACTGTGCATGGCACGCCCCATGCAGGCGACATGGGGTTCTTTTATGCGGCCCCAGAAATTACCGCAGACACCGTTGCCTCCATTGCGGCCTTTGTTCGAGGTCGATCAACCTAAACTACTGACGCCCCTCCGATACTTGACCCGAAGATGACGCTTGAGCTGCTCGAAATCGGCCTCGTTTAGGCCTCCACACAGATCTTTTCAGTCCATTCTCGGAGAGAAACACATAGGAACCGATGCCGACCATCGTTCAGTGGCGTCGCTGCTGGTTAAACTGTGGACTCGAGGACTCATTCCTGGCGAAAAGAGGTGATGCCTCGGGCGGTGCCCAGGATGGTGGCGCCAGCGGGGGAGATCGGGGGCACCCTGTTTCTTATCGTGCAGATTAGCTGCGATGCGGTCGATCACATTCTGGTCCTCGATACCCCCGAACACGCTGCGGGAGTCACTAGGCGGTTAGATAACTGATCACCTCAGTCTCATTGCCACGAAAGAGGGGTGCCTGCGCTCTTTTTGCCATCTGATAGTTGTACATGGGGTCGTAGTACTGCGTCAGTAGCGTTTCGATCCACTTTTTATGTGGTTCAGGATCTCCCAGCCGATGGCTGTCCAGTGCGGCGGCCAGGTCCGCATACAGTGCACTGTATCGTGTGTCGCCAAGACGCTTTTGAATACGGCTGAGGGCGTCGAATAGCCCCAGCTCAAATGCATCGAAAGCGGTTTCCCAGTCAGCCGATAGCGACCCCATTTCTTCAAGATTACTGAGGATATAATTATCGTAAGAATGCTGAACTCGATCCTCCAGAGGCACCTCGAGTTGAATCCAGTTAGCATGATGGCGCGCCTCCTGTAGCGGCAGGGGCAGGGCGCAGCGACCAATGAGCCGGCCTTCGTCCTCTAGAATGAGGCGGGATGGATCCTCGGCGTAACGCTTTGCCATTTCGATCCCGACGGCAAGTTCGAAGCTAATTTGAGTCGGCTGCGCGGTCACGCGTTTCCCAAATGCCGATCCACGATGGTTAGCGAGGCCCTCCAGATCGATGCTCCCTTTGATGGGATTGCCCGAGAGACCTTCGTTGAGCACCCGTGTTTTCGCGGAGCCGGTTTTTCCGCCCAAGAGTAATAGGGGAGTGTCGGTGCAGGTTTTTTCGACCGCATCGATGAGCCAGCGGCGCATCGCCTTATAGCCGCCGCGAATGCGCGGATAGTGGATCCCCTGTTCTTTCAGCCAGCTTTGGGTGATCTCTGATCGTAAGCCGCCACGAAAACAAAATAGCGCGCCGTCAGCATGTTGCTGTGAGAAACGCATCCACTGGCTGAGGCGTTCTTCTTTAACTGCACCGCTGACGAGTTCATGTCCTAGCCGGAGGGCAGCTTCTTGTCCCTGTTGTTGGTAACAGATACCCACCGCCTCTCTCTCAGCATCGACCATGAGGGGTAGATTGATTGCCAGCGGTAGGCTGCCCTTACTGAACTCGACCGGTGCTCGCGTATCAATCAGGGGCGTATCTCGGAGAAAGAGTGACTCGAGGTCGTCGATCTCGTCCATCAGGCCGAGGACAGTGCGATCTTGGCGGTTGGGCCAGATTGGCTGCCCAGTACGCCAATGACCTCCTGAGGAAGGCCGTGCTCGCTCAGCAGCGTTTGCACTTCATGTAGAGACGCTTCGGCGACAGCAATCAGTAATCCACCGCTGGTTTGAGGATCGCAGAGTATGGCTTTGTCTCTGTCGGTCAGCGTGGGCAGTGCAGCGCCATAGGCGGCATAATTTCGCTCGGTGCCGCCCGGCACGCATCCCCTGGCGATATAGTCGTCGAGCGCCGGTAATTCAGGAATGCGACTAGGGCTCAGCATGGCGTCTAAGCCGGCGCCCTGGCACATCTCGAGTAGGTGACCTGCCAAACCGAAACCCGTGACGTCCGTCAGTGCGTGGACGGCGCTTAACGTGGAGAGTTGAGCGCCGATTGTATTGGCTCGGCACATGACCTCCGTGGCGAGCCCTTGATGAGCGCTGTCCAATTGGCGTTTTTTCTCAGCGGTAGTATGAATGCCAATTCCGATAGGTTTGGTTAACAACAGACAGTCACCCGCCTCGGCACCGCTGTTGCGTTTGAGATTCAGCGGGGAAACGATTCCTGTTACGGCTAATCCAAAAATGGGCTCAGGCGCATCAATGCTGTGTCCACCAGCCAGCGCGAAGCCCAGTGCGCTACAGGCATCACGACCGCCACGAATGACAAGGTTGGCGATAGCGGGGTCCAAAACATTGACTGGCCAGCCAAGAATAGCGACAGCCACCAATGGCCTGCCGCCCATGGCGTAAATATCAGAGATCGCATTGGTTGCCGCGATGCGGCCGAAGTCATAGGGGTCGTCAACCACGGGCATAAAGAAATCGGTGGTTGATAGGATGACTTGACCATCAGGCAGTTCCACAGCGGCCGCATCATCTCTTGAATGGTGCCCCACCAGTAACTCTGGAAAGGCATCGCGCATCTTTTCCGCGGGTTCTCCTGCGAGGATCCGTGACAGTACGTCGGGCGCAATTTTGCAACCACAGCCCGCACCGTGGCTATATTCTGTTAATTTAACGGTTGTCGATTCCATGGATAGGCGTCCAGCGCTCAGAGGATCGAAATCCTACCGCTTTGTGATTGAAAAGCGGAGACTTGTATTGCATTTTTATAGGGTGTTTAGGTTGTATCACACGATTATTAGGAGGCTTATGGAGGCGCTTCGCTTCCTGAGCGGGGCTGTCTTTCTTGGGTGGCTGTGTTGCTCAGCAGCGGTAGGCAATGAAGCGTTCCCGTTACCCTCTATTGATCAATGGTCTGAAGAGCGGGCGCTTTACCAGGATGCATTGGCAGAGCTTGATTCTGGTGCAGGCAATCGTTATCGCGACATACGCGCGGCCTTAGCGAGCTATCCGCTCAGGATTGATCTCGATTTTTCGACCAACTTGGGACTCCTCCACGATATGACACCTGCGGAGGCGAGGGCTTTTATGGCCCGTGCACAGGGCACACCGCTCGCGAGCAGACTGATGGTCGCGTATCTGCGGCACAAGGCCCAAGATCGTCGCTGGCGCGCTTTTTTGGGTGTGCTTGACGCACCCCCTGCGATGGTGGAGCTGCAGTGCCACTACTATCGGGCCCTGTTGGCTACTGGCGATCAGGCAATGGCTTTTGAGGGAGCAGCCTCGCTATGGAATGTGGGCTTTTCACAAGACGATGCCTGCGATCCGTTATTCGATCGGTGGATGGCCATCAGCGGGCCTGACGACGCGCTGATTTGGTCGCGCGCGCTCAAGGCCTTTCAGGCGAAGAATGGACGCCTTATTCGCTATCTAAAACGTTTTGCTGGCGAGGCATTGCAGCGAGATCTCGATGAATTAGGGGCGGTATATCGTCGGCCTTCCCGCGTCGAGGGAAGGCGCTACCCCGATACTAAGCGGCATGGCGATATTGTTGCCTATGGCGTGGTTCGCTTAGCGCAGTTGAATCCCAATAGAGGCTATCAGGCGATGACGGCATTGACTCAGATGCATCGCCTATCCACTGATCAGTCCGACCTGATGAGAGCGTCGATTGTGCGCCATAGCCTGTTCGCTGAGCGAACGCCCGCACCTGAGCGCTGGGTCGACACCCAGATTGAGCGACTGCGTGATGACGAGTTAACACTGATTTGGCTGCGCAAGCAGATTGCACAGAGTGAGTGGGCCGCTATCCAGCGCGGCTTGAGCTGGCTGTCTGGATCTGCGCGAGAACAAGATCGATGGCGTTATTGGGACGCACGCAGTCGTGATCAGCTGGGCTTAGGGTCAACTGCAGGACTGTGGCAGGCGCTTTCGCAAAGCAGAAGCTTTCATGGCTTTTTAGCGGCCGATTATTTGGGTTCTTCTTATCAGCTCAACGCGCGAACGCCCCCGGGTCTCGAAAGACCCCAGAGCCAAGCCATTTGGCTGGGTGTGGGAAGAGTGCAGGAGCTATTGGTACTCAATGAGCAAAGACTGGCGAAAGAACAATGGCGCCACACGCTGAATCAGGTATCAGCCGTTGATCGTGAGCGCTTAGGGGATATCGCGATTGAGCAAAACTGGTTTGATCTTGCCATAGATGCCGCTAATTCAGGTGCGATTTGGGATCGATTGGACCTGCGTTTTCCCACTGTTCACTGGGACGAGTTTCAACACATAGGAGCGCTTCAACAGCTGGATGCGAACGAGCTGATTGCCATCGCCCGCCGGGAAAGTGGATTGTATCCGCTCGCGCGATCCAAAGTCGGCGCCAGGGGGCTGATGCAGTTAATGCCATCGACAGCGCGGAGTATGGCGGCAAAGCACAATCATCGGTATCGCGGCGATGCGTCGTTATATGAAGCCGATATAAACATCCTGTTAGGCGCGACTTACTATCGAGAACTGATGCAGCGGTACGAGCGTAACCGCGTGAAATCGCTAGCGGCCTATAACGCCGGGCCGAGCAGGGTCACACGTTGGTCCTCTGGTGAGTTGCCAATTGATCAATGGGTGGATTCGCTGCCCTTTGGTGAGACACGCGAATACGTGCAAGCGGTGCTCGCTTACACTGTTATTTATCGCACACAAAATGGGATGGCGGCGTCGTTGTTATCCCAGTCTGAGCGTGCGGCGCACTATTGAGTCAGATTTTGCTATCGAGGAGAAAAAATGAAAGCGTTACAGATGCAATCCTGTGTGCACGAAAATGCCACCGTGGAATGTGCATTAGTCGAGATCACTCTTCCGGATCCTGGTCCGGAAGAGGTGTTGGTGGCGGTTGAAGCAGCGCCCATTAACCCCTCTGATCTGGGCTTGATGTTTGGTGCGGCAGATCTATCGAGTGCGCGTGAGGTGGAGCGAAATGGGCAGCCAGCGGTATTGCTCGATGTACCCGCAGCCGCAATGAGGGCAATGGCGCCGCGTGTGGGTCATTGGATGGCAGTCGGCAATGAAGGGAGTGGGCGGGTCGTTGCCGCGGGCGACGGTGAGGCAGCGCAAGCATTGCTCGGTCAGCGAGTGGGCATGTTTGGTGGCGAAATGTACGCGGCTTATCGCTGTTTGCCGGCCAGCCAATGCATTGCGTTTCCCGATACGATCAGCGCTGAGCAGGCTGCATCATGCTTTGTGAATCCCATGACGGCGCTGGGTTTTCTCGAAACACGTGATAGGGAGGGTCATAATGCGTTGGTGCACACCGCTGCAGCCTCCAATTTAGGTCAAATGCTGGTGCGGCTTTGTCAGGCGGATCAGATCCCCCTCGTCAATATTGTTCGTTCTGAAGCGCAAGTTGCCTTGTTGCGAGATATGGGGGCTGAGTGGGTATTGAACACTCAGTCGGAGCAGTTCATGCAGGAGTTGATCGAGGCGCTAAAAGCAACCGGGGCCACCGTCGCTTTCGACGCGATAGGTGGAGGTCGGTTGGTAAACCGTATTTTAACGGCGATGGAGATCGCGGCAGCGCAGACCGGGCCGTGGTCGCGCTATGGATCTGAAGAGGTCAAGCAGGCCTACATCTACGGACAGTTAGACATTGGTGCGACTGAATTAACCCGGGGTTATGGCTGGGTATGGTCGGTCAGTGGCTGGTTGTTAACGCCTTTTATGAATCGCGCGGGACCTGATCGGGTCGCTCGGATGCGGCAGCGTGTGGTGGAGGAGATTGATAGCACGTTTATAAGTCATTACTCCTCCCGATTAAGCTTGCAGGAATCCTTATCAACGAGCGCAGTGGCCGACTACGGGGCCAGAAAGACGGGGCAAAAAACGTTGTTGCAAATGACCGGCTCAGCCGCCAGATAGCTTCACGACATAGCCTAATGCTTGCAGCTTTTGTTGGCAGGGGACGCGCTGGTCTCCTTGTATTTCAAGGTTGAGATCTTTTACGCCGCCCCCAACGCCGCACTGCTGTTTGAGTTGTTTGGACAATGTTTTCAAGCGATCGGGGTGCTCTGGAATACCTTCGATGACGGTGACCCATTTACCGCCTCGTCCCTTTTTTTCGAGCCGTATGCGAACGATGCCATCGCCCACGGATGCAGGACGATGCGCTTTGCACACGCAGCCGGTGACGGGCCGTTGGCATTGTGGGCACAGCTTGCCGCCGTCTGTACGGTATACCGCTGTGGTGCTGCGAGATGAAGCCAAGAGGTTGCTCCGGCAGTCAGTGACGGGGTTATAGTAGCATTGAGACAAAGTAGCGATGGAAGTGGATTATGAGTGATACCGCTCAGTTAGAAGCGCAACTCGCCTTTTTAGAGGATGCGGTTCAGACGTTGGATCAGGCATTGTCGCAGCAGCAACGAGCAATCTTGAAGCTGGAACAGACAGTGGATGTCTTGCGCGAGCGATTAGGTGAGCAGGGTGCTCGCTTAGAGGCGGTAGCAGACGGGTCGCCTGAACCGCCCCCGCCCCATTACTAATCCTACAGCGGCGCCGCTGAGCGAGCCGAGTCCGATAACTTAATCATTCGAGAGTACTTATGAATTGGCGTGTAACCTTATTGATATTATTGGCTTTTTTGGGCGGTTTAGTAGTGCTTGCGGCAATTGCCACCCGGCCTCCCTCTGCGCCCGAGCACGAAATTTATGTCAACGGTAACGTGCTCACAATGGATGCCGCTGGCACGGTATCCGAAGCCGTGAGTCTGCGCGAGGGCCTGATCGAATCGGTCGGCTCGTCTGAAGAGATGTTGGCGTTGGCAGGTGATAATACGGTGGTCGTCGACCTAAGGGGGCGCACTGTTTTGCCCGGGTTTATCGATGCCCACGGTCACTTTCCTGGGTCGGGTCAGACGGTGTTTTCTGCAGACCTCAATAGCCCACCGATCGGCGAGGTGACTCACCTGTCGCAGCTACTGGAGCGGTTAACTCGCCTCGGGCAAACCCGCACGGATGGCTGGATCATAGGGCATGGTTATGACGATACGCTGCTCGCTGAGCGGCGCCACCCTAATCGCGATGATCTGGACAAGGTCTCAGCTGACCGCCCGGTAGCGATCATTCATGTCTCCGGTCACTTAGCCGTCGTGAATAGCGCTGCGCTCGCTATTCTTGGGATCGACGCCGAATCACTCGATCCTGAGGGCGGTGTGATCGTCAGAGAGCCTGATTCAGATGGCGGTCGACGTCCTAATGGTGTGTTGGAGGAAACGGCTGCGCGAGCAGTCTGGGAGTACACCCTAGATCTGAGTGCGATGGATGCCTTGCGCATGACTACGCAGGCAGCGGAGGAATATCTGGCTGCAGGCGTGACGACCGCCTCGGCGGGGGGGATGCCCACCACCGTTGCGACATTACTCGGGTTTTTAAGTCAGTTAAATCAGTTTCCCCAGCGAGTGGCGCTGTTTCCACTGTTTGAGGAGGTGGGAGAGCAGCTACTCAACAGCAGTGCGACCTTAGACAGTTTTGCAAGGGCCAGGGTCTCTGTGCCGAGGGTCAAAATCATTGCGGACGGGAGTATTCAAGGTTACACCGGTTATCTATCAGCGCCTTATCACGTGCCCTATAAGGGCGATGCTGATTATCGAGGCTATGCGTCGGTCCCCAGAGAGATACTGTTTGAGCAAGTGGCTGGGCTCTATGAGCGGCGCATTCAAGTGGCAATTCATTGTAATGGTGATGCCTCGATAGAGGATGGGCTGGATGCCATTGAATATGCAATGCAGCAGCATCCGTGGCCAGAGGCGAGACCACTGATGATTCATGCGCAAATGACCCGTGAGGACCAAATTGCGAGAATGGCTGAATTAGGCGTAACGCCGAGTTTTTTCTCAGCGCATACTTATTACTGGGGTGATCGTCATGCTGCGATTTTTATGGGGCCCGAGCGCGCCGCCAATATGAGTCCGGCTCGATGGGCCCAAGAGGCGGGCGTTCGTTTCAGTTCTCACCTCGATACCCCTGTCACGCCCATGTTGCCGCTGCAGGCCGTTTGGAGTCAGGTGGAGCGCAAGAGCACCAGTGGGACAATCATCGGGCCCGGTCAGCGCATCGATCGGCTTTCGGCGCTCCGTGCGGTGACCATTGATGCAGCCTGGCAAGTCTTTATGGATGATGTCATCGGCTCGATCGAGCCGGGGAAGGATGCCGATTTGGTTGTGCTCTCTGATAATCCATTGACCGCGCCAGATCTCCGTTCACTCAAAGTCGACAGAACGATCATAGCGGGAGCGACCGTTTACAGGCGCCTTTAGTGGCTATGGCCCCTTAGGCGGGCTCGATGCCGAACCTGGCACGGTCGACCTGAACAAAAATAGCGCTTGCGGTTGCTGTGAGGCTATCGCCGCAGCGCATTTCAGCCTTCACCTCGGTCCGTCGTTGATCGAGTTCTTCGGCGACGGCGCTAATCTTGATGAGCTGTCTCAGGGGGGTCGGTTTGAGATAACGCACGGTTAATCCACTGGTCATGCCGGGTTGTCCCATATGGACATGCGTCATCCCCATTAAGTGGTCCAATATGCCTGCGACCCACCCACCGTGAACATGACCAGGAGGCCCTTCAAACGCCTGGCTAAACGTCACAGTGCCTCGTAAACAGTGAGGCTCAGCATCCCAGGTCAGATCAGGAGAGCAGGGATGACTTCGGCCCGCCATGGCAACAAACTCGCCCATAATGGTGTCGATACCGTCGTCAGGTCGCTGTCGTGCCATGCCCATGAGGCCCTCAACCTGAGGAAAGCGGTTTAGCGACGCTGCGAGGCAGGAGAGTTCATTGCTTAATTCAAGTGCCTTCTCCGGTGGGATATCCGTACTGATTAGCTTTTCGTTCAACTGGCGTGCGGCCAACGCCAATTGATGTCGTGCGCGCCAATAAGGATCATCGGTTGAATCGGTGTTATCAGCCAGTGGTGTTGCCATCTGTTAGCGGTATCCGGTCGCGCGCAGGGCTGAGTGCCATTCGCGGAGGTCAGTGATGAATGCTTGCGGCTGCTCTAACGCCGCAAAATGGCCTCCTTGCGTATGCTGATTGTTAAAAGTGATGAGCTTTTGGTAGCGCGTCTTAGCGAGCCGTTCTGTGCAGATAAAGAGTTCTTTCGGAAATAACGAAATGCCCATCGGGGATTCAATAGCGCGGTAGTCTGGTGTCTTAAAGCTTTCCCAATACAAGCGAGCGCTGCTGCCACTCGAATTGGTCATCCAGTAGTGCGTGACGATATCGAGCAGGGTATCTCGAGCGATGACGTTCTCAGGGTGCCTGATGTGATGCCGTATTGAGTCAGTCCACTGTGCATACTTTTCGATAATCCATGCCATCTGGCCGGCAGGGGAGTCTGCTAATGCGTAGGCCAGTGTTTGCGGCCGCGTACTTTGCTGATTGGAGTACCCGGCTTCATGTGCTTGATAATGAAGCGCTGCTGCCATTGTGGCTTGCTCTCCGGGATCGCTTGAGGACAGCGTCTCCTCATCGGGTAGCACGAGGGGTAGGTTCACATGACCGGCTTGGCACTGTAATGCGTCATTTAGCAGGAGCGCATGTGTCACCAAGGATCCCCAGTCGCCACCTTGCGCCACATACTGGCCGTAGCCAAGACGCAGCATCAGTGTGTCCCACATGATAGCAATGCGATCGATGCCGACACCGGGTTCGGTGGGCTTAGCTGAGAAGCCAAATCCAGGCAGACTGGGCATCACGAGGTGAAAGGCGTCCTCCGCCTGGCCGCCCCACTTTGTCGGGTCGGTAAGGGGCCCAATGATCTCTAGAAACTCCAGCACTGATCCCGGCCAGCCGTGAGTCATTAGCAGCGGCTTGGCATTGGTATGCGGGCTGCGCACATGGACCACGTGGACATTGATCCCATCCAACTCAGTGACCCAGTTCTGATACTGCGACAGCTGTTGAGGCACTCTTTGCCAATCGTATTCGTCCCGCCAATAGCGCACGAGTTCTTGGCAATAGCTCAGCGGTACGCCTTGCTGCCAGTCTTCGACGGTCTCCGCTTCTGGAAATCGTGTTTGCGCTAACCGTTGTCGCGCGTCATCAATGGCGTCGTCATCAAAGTGGGGCGTATAGGGTTCGAGTGCGTCATTCATAGCGGCCTGCCGGTCAATGATCGAATAGCCAAAGTAACCTCACCGATGCCTTCCCTCAAGTGCTCTCTGCGAGATTGAGTGTCGCGTAGGTCTGGCTCAGCCAAGGTTGCAAAGCGGCTCTCTCGTCAGCTGATTCGACCGTGCGCTGGCGGAGGTGGGTGGTGCGCGGCTCTCGGTCAAGAAACAGTTGCCCGCTCGTTTTGTCCGCCTCGCGCGCGCGCGCTAGCCAGACGATGGTGTCAGCACCCTCCTGAGAGGAACGCAGAACCCGCTGCGTTAGGCGTCGGAAGCCCGGCAACGCGCCTTGCACACCGGGCGTATCTGCCCAGCCGGGATGCATGGCATTGACCACGATATGGTCGTCTTGCCATTGTGCCGACCACAATTCGGTGAGCACGGTCAGAGCACGTTTCGCGCGAGCGTAGGCGACCGAGCCGCGATAGTCATCTGCTGACATCACCAGTGATGCGCACTGGAGTTTCTGTGTGTACATCCCCCCTGACACGACATTGATCACGCGAGCGGGCGTGTCGTGGCCAGCTAAAAGGGGGTGCAATGCTTCTGTCAGACGCCACGGCGACAAAAGCAGTAACGCGACGCTCATCTCGATGCCCTCAGACGTCTGGCAATAATCATTGAACAAGGCGCCAGCGTTATTGATCAATACATCAATGGGTTTATTGGCGCTCAGCAGGCGCTGACTCAGCGCATTGACCTGATTCAGTAAGCTAAGATCTGCAAGTTCCACCTGATCGGCCTGCCGTCCGGTTCTCTCTAGCAAGGCTGCCTGCATCGTTGCGACTTTAGTGGGATCGCGGATGACGAGGGTGAGCGAGGCCCCGGCATCGAGCAAGTCCACGGCGGCTTCGAATCCTAAGCCCGCACTAGCGCCCGTGAGTACCACGTGCTTGCCGCTCATGTCAGTGCTCATAGGCGCCCAAGCGCGGCGACCTCTCCGGTATCCTGCCCGCGTAAAGCACGCCAATGCGGTCAGTAGGTGTTGATCTCGCTGCGCTGTCTTTGGGCTTGCAGCGGGTGGTGCGTTGTTGTCCTGAAGTGCTCGAGCGAGCCCCTGCAGACTTTTGCGACCTAATTTTTGCATGCTGGCTTCGGTACTTTGGGCGAGCGTGCGCAAGCCGTAGTGATAGGTGAAATCAGCGCAGTAACTGATTCTAGTCGTGTTGGCTTCTCGTGTTTCGAAGGTGATGACGTCTCGCACCGTGAACCAGCGACTTTTACCCTCCAGCACGATCGACTGCCAGGGGGTGTACTCCACAATGGTGTACTGGATTGATATCGTTGTCGGGCCAGCTCGACAGAGCAGCGAAAACTCACTCCCCAACCCAATGGGCTCATCGGTGCGCTTTTTGGCGCTGACTGCCGTTGCGTCCCACTCGACAGTGGTGCGGAAATCGGCCACATAGCGAAAGCAGGCTTCAATTGGTCGTTCAACTTCAATTACTTCTTTCAAGGAAATCATGATGGCAACCGTGACGGGATCAAGGGTCCTTACGGCTGCGCTGTCACCTTAGTTCATGTACCGGTGCGAATAGGATCATCTGGCTAGCTAGGGCTCTTCTACCCAGACGACTCGCAAAGGTTCCCCAAAATCGTCATACACGACTTGCTTGCGCTGGCGCGGGCGGCTCGGGCGCAGGGTCTTAGTTTGCGGACGCTTCGTTGCTCGGCGAGCATCGAGTGCGGCGACCACATCATTCAGCGGCGTTCTGGAGACTCTAGCGTCGGTAAAGAGCGGCGCTGGTGGCGGTATTTCATTGCGCTCATAGGCACTCTCGCCTCGCGCTAGTTCTTGGATGCTTCCCCCCGAGGACAGGAACGCAGCCGTCTGCTGAGAGAGACGACGTCGCAGGTCTTGTTTAGAAGGCGGCTTCTTCAATTAGGTTTCTCCACAGCGCGTATTATAGGCTGGGTGCTCTGCGGGCGAAAGCGAATAGTCTGCGCCAGATGGCGCTGTTTCTGGTTTAATGCCCCCCTCATGTGGGAGGTACTGGAGTCTCTCGGATTGATGCAAAGCGCTGCGAGTATCGTCAATAGGTCGTCACCCGAGGTTGGATGATGCGGCCTTTGCGTTCAGTCATTGTTTTTTTATGGATGGCGGTGACCGTTATTCCGATGGCGTCGTTGATCATCCTGGCGACTCCCTTCATTAATCCCGATACGCGATGGTGGTACCTGGCGCGCCCCTGGCTACGCGGTGCGGTGGCAGCGGCGCGCTTAGTAGGTGGTGTTCAGTACGAAGTGGAGGGTGAGCATCATCTTCCTAAGAAGGCGGATAACACCCGGATTATTCTGTGTCCCAAGCATCAGTCAACCTGGGAAACCTTTTTCTTCGCGAGTCGAATGCCGCATCCGCTCGCTTATGTCTTCAAACGGGAACTTCTGCTCATTCCCTTTTTCGGATGGGCGATGGCATGTTTGAACATGATTCATATTGACCGCTCTGCACGAGGCGGTGCCTGGAATAAAGTCGCACTAATGGGTGAGCAACTGATGGATCGTGGCAAGTGGGTCATCATGTTTCCTGAAGGCACGCGCTCAGAGCGAGGTGAGCAAGGGACCTATAAAACGGGTGCTGCACGGCTGGCAGTAGCGACTGGCGCGAGTATCGTCCCGATTGCCGTGGCGTCAGCCCGCTGCTGGCCGCGTAAAAGCTTCACATTTTTCCCAGGAACAATAAAAGTGTCACTGGGCGCGCCAGTCGCGCCTGATCCTGCAGAGAGTCCTGGGGAGTTGATGGCGAAGGTGGAGCGATGGATTGAGCAAGAAATGCGACGGATTGACCCCGAGGCTTATCCAGAGATCGAGCGACCTGTTGACCCGGCAAAGCAGGAGGCAGCGATCCAAGCCTCATTAGACAGGCGTGCCGATGCCGCTCGCGGTTCCCACGGTGCTGCGGAGGAGTCGGGAGAATAAGGTCTTCGTAGGAGGGGGTGAAAACCGTCGCTGATGAGGCAGAGTCTGTTTACACTAACACTACATGACAAGAGAGCGGGTGATAGATGGGTTTCTATAACGACAAAATTGTCCCCAGATTGGTAACCTGTGCTTGCGGCACAAAGCCGATTCTTAAGCAGCGAGAAAAGGTGGTGCCCCAGGCGCAGGGTAATGTGCTCGAAATTGGCGTCGGGGCTGGCCACAATCTGCCTTACTATGATTCGCAGCGTGTCCAGTCTATCGTGGGGATAGATCCCTGCCAGACGAGTTGGCGACTCGCTGCGTCTAGGGCGGCCCAGGTTGGTGTGCCGCTGGAGTTTGTTGAGGGGTCCGCCGAAAAGATGCCGCTACCTGATGGGCAATTCGATACCGTGCTGATGACCTACAGTTTGTGCACCATTCCCGATGCTCATTCTGCACTGGCCGAAATAGGACGTGTCTTGAAGCCCGGTGGCAGCCTGGTGTTTTGTGAGCATGGCAAGGCACCGGATCCCGCTGTCGCGCGCTGGCAGCAGCGCGTCAATCCGCTGTGGCGACGTCTTCTCGGTGGCTGTAATGTTAATCGCCCTATCGTTGAATGGATCGAAAGTGCCGGCTTTGCCATACAGCAGTTAGATCAGATGTACCTTCCTGGCACGCCTCGGATAGCTGCCTTCAACATGTGGGGCACTGCTCGACAGGCTTAGTGCCAATCCTTAAAGCGTCATTTTTTTTCGCGCGGGGGCCCATGCTTACCCAGAGGTATTGCGTTGTGGCAGTGGTTATTTTATGAATCGATTGGAGTGGGGCCCCGATGGGTTGGCTGTCAGTGCTGTTCATCATGCTGAGTAGTGGGGGCCGGTGGCAGCGATCGATGACACAGACCTTGATGACAATCTGCGTCCTGCTTGGGCTGTGTGGTTGCGCGGCAAGCTCGGCACCACAGCAACGGGTAGCGGATACGCCGGTCGCGGACTTTTCAGGACACTGGGAAGTTGACTATGCCCGCAGCGATAGCGTTCAAACCCAGCTCAACAGCACCTTTCGTGATATTCAGCGCCAAGCGCAGCGTCAGCGTGATGCGGCCGAAAGAGGCGTGACCTATCAGGGGCCACCAGTTGGTGATGTGGATACGATTCTCGCGCTAGCCAAAATGGCGGAGTTGGTCACGGCGTCAGATCTACTAGAGGTCCATCAGGATGTCGCTGCTATCCGGATTGATCGTGAAAATAGTTTTGCTTTGGTGTGCGATATTGAAGAGGGTCAGACATCTGCGACGCAATTAGGGCGAGAAACCTGTTGGTGGGATGGTCAGCAGTTACATTTTGCCATCGACCTGCCAGAAGGGTTGTCGATCCGGCATCGATTTATTCGTTCGGCCGATGGCGCGCTGCTCGCTCAGCGGACGAGGCTGAGTACCCGGGGTACTAAGCGGGATTTTGAGGTGAGTCGCATTTTTGCTCGTTTCGAACCCTCTAATCGGGGGTATCAGTGTATTAATACGCTCTCCCGGGGCCGTGTCTGTAGTACTAAGGCCGCTTCTTCGGACGCGCCGTTATGAGGCGTTTTTGTACTGTCGTTTGTGTGCTCTTGTGGTGTGCGGGATGTGCGACACAACCGGACGCTGAGGCCGTCACTACCCAAACGCAGGTTAACAAGGCAATGGAGACTCCCTGGGCAGGGGAGCCGTTGGTGATCGCTGATCAGCCAAACTCTCCCGCCTTAGATGTGGGGGTGGTGCTCTTTGATCCCGGTGTGGAAGCGCAAGATGACAGCCCCTCGGCTGCGGTACGACGCCTTGAGTCTCAGCTACTAGCGGGTCAGTTACGAGATGCGTTGGTAGCAAGCAATCAGTGGGGGGTTGTGCGCATGGTACCGGCGGCGTCAGCCCTAGCTCCGGTCAATATCCGTAGCCAAATTGTGCAGTCCGACGGTCGGGATCTGATAGTACAGGTGAGCGCGATCGACGCAGCGGGCACGGTTCTGTTTGATCATTTGATCGGTCATCGAGAAACCGAAGCCGGCGAGGGTTTCTCGCCCGTATTTAATGCCATCAGTAATCGGTTGCTGCAATGGTGGGAGCAGCAAGCGCAGCGCGAGCGAGCGCTGCTGCTTTCCTTAGCAGAGGTGCGATACGCCCAGCAGCTGGCGCCCGAGGCTTTTGGCGGACTGGCAGAGCAGATAGACGGACGGTGGGTCTTGCAGAGACTGCCGGCAGACAACGATCCGATGATGCGAAGGGTGGATCGCATCCGAAACCAGGAGTACTTGTTTTGCGACACGGTGGACGAGCAATATGTTCAGCTGTGGGAGCGAGTAGGAGGAACCTACGCGTTATGGCGCGATGCCGGGCGTGAACAGGCCTATTGGTTGGACGCTTATGAGGCACGCGTTAGCGCTCGGGGTGATCGGTCAGACGATAGCCGTTACGCCCGTATGCAGGCGGAATATGCGGCGTATCGCTCTTACCGGCTGCAAGAGCAGGCTTGGTTCGAGCTGGCAAAGGCGCTCGATGGAGAGACACAGCCCAGTGTGATCGAGACAGCTGATCGGGTTGTGACGCTCGAGGGGACACTCGATGTCCAATACGAGACGTGGCGCCGTTTATTGCGGGATATATTTGCTGCAGAGCAAGGCTTATAAACATGATGAAACAGCAGTATCTTGCGACCTCTCCAGCGGGTGTTGGTGTGTATTTAGCACAAGAGCTATTGAGCTTTGGCGCAGAGGATGTTGTTGAGCGCCCAGTGGGTGTTTCTTTTACTGGATCGCTGGCATTGGCCTATCGAGTGTGCCTGTGGAGTCGATTGGCGAACCGGGTCATTCTCCAGCTCGGTACTTTTGCCGTGCACTCCACCGATGATATTTATGAGGCTGTCAACGGGGTTGATTGGGGCGCTCACATCCGGGAGAGTGGCTCGCTAATGGTGGATTTCTCTGGCCGCTCAGAGGCCATTCGTAACGCCCAGTTTGGCGCTCAAAAAGTCAAGGACGCGATAGTAGATCGCTATCGTCAAGCGGGGCGGAGTCGACCTTCTGTTGATCTCCGTGAGCCGGATGTCCGGGTTACCGCAAAGTTGGCAAAAGGCCAGCTGACGATAGGAATCGATCTCTCTGGCGACAGTTTGCATCAGCGCGGTTACAGACTCGATGGTGGACTCGCGCCACTGAAAGAGAATATTGCCGCCGCGGCATTATGGGCCGCCGATTGGCCGGCGCGGAGTCGTCGTGGTGAAGCATTGATTGACCCCATGTGTGGTTCTGCGACGTTATTATTAGAGGGTGCACTCATGGCGCTCAACCGGGCACCCGGATTACTGCGGCAACGGTTCGGATTTGAAGGCTGGCTGGGTCATGACGAGGTGCAATGGCGGGCAGTGCGCGCGGAGGCGGTGGAGCAAAGTACGCAGGTGGCAACCACCGATGTCGAGATACGGGGTTACGATGCCGATATCTCAGCCGTCAGGCGCGCTCAAGACAACATCGTGCGCTTGGGATTAGAGCGCTCGGTGCGCATTCGCTGCAAGAGCCTATCGGGGCTAACTCGGCCGACTCACCGCGATACGGTCAACGGGTTGTTGGTCATGAATCCGCCCTGGGGCGAACGAATGGGCGATGCCTCAAGCCTTCGTCATCTCTATCATTCTATTGGGGAGGTGATCAGCAGAGAATTTGCGGGTTGGTCCGCTGCGGTGCTCACCTCGGACGTCACGCTGGGTAAAGCCATTGGCTTGCGCGCCCATAAGCGTCATCGCTTTCAAAATGGGCGACTTGAGCTACATTGTTTGCAGTTTTCACTGACGACCGATAACGAGTTGAGAGCGCTGCGAGAACCGCCAGCCGAACTGGCAAAAGGGGGAAAGGCGGCGCCGGCGGCACTGTCGGAGGGAGCGCAAGGCGTTGCGAATCGGATTCGTAAAAATCTCCGCCATTTAAAGTCTTGGCGACAGCGAGAAGAGGTGACCTGCTATCGAGTCTATGACGCGGACATTCCCGAGTACGCAGTGGCGATTGATATTTACGAAGAGAAGATTCATATAGCGGAGTACGCCGCCCCACAGGATATTCCCGAGGAGAAAGCGGCGCGGCGTCTTGAGGAGGTATTGGATGCGGTGCAGGTGGTCTTTAACATTGCGGATCGTCATGACATCGCCCTGAAGCAGCGTCGCCGACAGCGGGGCGCTGAGCAATACCAGCGATCAAAACAAGAGCACACTAAGATGATCGTTCACGAATCGCCAGTCAAAGCGCTGGTCAATCTTAAGGACTACCTCGATACCGGTTTGTTCCTCGATCATCGACCACTGCGCGGTTGGCTGCGGAGTGAGGCTAAGGGGTCGCATTTCCTCAATTTATTCAGCTATACCGGTGTGGCGACGCTTCATGCTGCGCTCGGAGGTGCGACCACCAGCACGAGTGTTGACGCGTCGAGCACCTATTTACAATGGTTCAACGAGAACCTAGCGCTGAACGGATTGTCTGAGAGGCAGCATCGAGGCGTGCGCGCCGATGTGAGGCAGTGGCTGTCTGAAGATCGGCGACACTATGATTTGATCATGGTTGATCCGCCTTCCTTTTCGAATTCAAGTGGCCTGCCTGATTTCGATGTACAGGCCGACCATGCTGAGTTGTTGGCGCTGGCCATGGAACGGTTGTCGGCGAACGGCACGCTGTACTTTTCGACCAATCACCGACGTTTTAAGTTGGACGAGGCAATCGCCACGCGCTGGGAAGTCAGCGATGTGACCTCGGCCTCTATTCCGCAAGATTTTGCGCGCAATCGGCGCATTCACGCCTGCTTTCGACTGACCCATACCTGAGTGAGTGACGGTGATCTAACGGTCAAGCGCCGGGGCTCGGTAAGACACTGAACGATACCTGCCTCGTAACGCGTGCGCGCGAGTACCGCGTCGCCGAGTTCTGCGGCAAGTAGTCGGGCTTCAGTGATATACTCCGCCCCTTTTCGAGACGGCAGGCCTTCCTCGTGGTGGGGGTGAGCCGGTGCTTGAGCCGAGCCACGGGAGACTAAACAGCATGGCGCAAACCCTTTACGACAAATTATGGCACGCTCATCTTGTCGAGCAGCGAGAGGATGGCACCGCCCTGATCTATGTTGACCGTCACTTGCTGCACGAAGTGACTTCACCGCAGGCTTTTGAGGGTTTGACGCTGGCGCAGCGCGATTTGTGGCGGCGAAGCGCTAACCTAGCAGTGCCTGACCATAATGTGTCGACACTAGCCTCTGAGCGAGCAGAAGGGCTCGCCGCATTGCCGGACGCCATATCGAGAGTCCAGTTGCAGACGTTGGATGATAATTGCGCGGCCTTTAACGTCGTCGAAATTCCATTGGATGATATTCGTCAGGGCATCGTGCACGTGATGGGTCCAGAGCAAGGCGCCGTGTTGCCCGGGATGACGGTGGTGTGTGGCGACTCCCATACCTCAACCCATGGCGCGGCTGGCGCCTTAGCACACGGTATCGGGACATCGGAGGTTGAGCACGTTTTGGCAACGCAATGTCTCATACAGCGCAAAATGAAGAATTTTCGGATTGAGGTCACCGGGGAGCTATCACCGGGCGTGACGGGGAAAGATATTGCTTTGGCGGTGATTGGTCGCATCGGCACCGCTGGGGGTACTGGCTACGCGTTGGAATTTATGGGCTCTGCGATCCGTTCGCTGACGATGGAAGGCCGTATGACGCTCTGTAACATGGCGATCGAAGCAGGCGCGCGATGCGGCTTGGTGGCGGTCGACGACGTAACCTTAGATTATTTTCGGGGCAAGCCATTGGCGCCTGAAGGCGAGCAATGGGACGCGGCCGAGCAGTGGTGGCGAACTTTGCGGAGTGATGAGGACGCCGTATTTGATAACACTATGGTGTTAAACGGCAGCGATATTGCGCCGCACGTCACTTGGGGAACCTCTCCGGAGATGGTGACATCGGTGCATGGAGCGGTGCCGCGTTTGGCCGATATGCCTGACGACACCGCAAAACAAGGCCTCACCCGTGCCCTCGAGTATATGGGGCTGACGGAAGGTATGCTCATTCAGGATATTAGACCGGATGCGGTGTTCATTGGTTCCTGCACCAATTCACGAATTGAGGATCTTCGTGAGGCGGCGGCAGTGTTAACAGGTAAGCGAATCGCGCCAAGTGTGCGTAAGGCATTGGTCGTGCCGGGCTCGGGCTTGGTGAAGGCGCAAGCTGAGTCTGAGGGGCTAGACAAGATTTTTCTGGACGCGGGGATGGAGTGGCGAGAGCCAGGGTGTTCTATGTGTTTGGCAATGAATGCCGATCGATTATTGCCAGGTGAGCGGTGCGCGAGTACCTCTAATCGTAACTTTGAGGGTCGTCAAGGAAGCGGGGGGCGCACGCATCTTGTCAGTCCTGCGATGGCAGCTGCCGCGGCGATAGCCGGGCATTTTGTACCGGTTAGCACGTCGGCTGCCGCTCCCGTCAAGGAGTCGTTGTCATGAGGGCATTTACCCGTCTCGACGGATTGGTGGCGCCGATGGATAGGGCCAATGTTGACACCGACTTGATGGTGCCCAAGCAGTTTTTAAAATCGATACAACGATCTGGTTTTGGCCCCAATTTATTTGATGACCTGCGCTATCTCGATGAGGGAGAGCCCGGTATGGATAATGCTGCGCGGCCTTTGAATCCAGACTTCCCTCTGAATTTTCCTCGCTATCAAGGCGCCTCCATATTGCTCACGCGAGAAAATTTTGGGTGTGGCTCGAGTCGAGAACATGCCGCTTGGGCGATGGAAGATTTTGGCTTTCGCTGCGTCATCGCACCCAGCTTTGCTGATATTTTCAGCTCTAACGCACTCAAGAACGGCATTTTGCCCATCGCGTTAGCGTCTGATCAAGTGGAGACGCTGTTCGCGATGCTGTATGCCGAGGAGGACTTGCACTTAACAATTGATTTGGAGGCTTGCTCAATACAGTTACCAGATGGTGCGATGTGGTCGTTTACGGTCGATGCCTTTCGCCGGGACTGCCTGCTGCAGGGGCTCGATGATATTGGTCTCACACTGCAAAGCGCAGAAGCGATTAAGCAGTTTGAGCAGCAGCACGAGGCACGTTTCCCCTGGTTGTTTAGGGATATCGCGCTGTGACCCAGACGGTTTTGCTATTGCCCGGTGACGGCATTGGTCCTGAGGTCGTCTGGCAAGCACGCAGAGTGCTAGAGGCGGTAGACGCACGGCATGACCTTGATCTGCAGTTTACCGAAGGGGATATCGGCGGCATTGCGGTTGAGCGGAGCGGTCAGGCGTATCCTGCGGCCACGCGTGCCCTCGCGAACGAAGCGGATGCGATTCTCCTCGGTGCGGTGGGTGGGCCACAGTGGGATGATTTGCCGGCGCAAGAACGGCCAGAACGGGGCTTGCTGGCGATCCGGGCCGATCTGGACCTGTTTTGTAATTTGCGACCAGCGCTGCTGTTCCCTGACCTGATCGGCGCTTCAAGTCTGCGTGCTGAGCTGGTATCGGGCCTAGATGTCTTAATAGTGCGAGAACTGACCGGTGGCATTTATTTTGGCGAGCCCAGAGGTGTTGTGACGCGTGAGGACGGCATTCGAGAGGGGTTTAATACAGACCGCTATGACGAAGTGGAAATCCGACGTATTGGGCGCTTGGCCTTTGAGGCCGCGCAGAAGCGGAGTGGTCGGCTGTGCTCCGTGGACAAAGCCAATGTGCTCGAGGTGACCATGCTGTGGCGTGAGGTCATGGAAGCGCTCAGCAGCGAGTATCCCGATGTCACGCTGTCCCATATGTATGTCGATAATGCAGCGATGCAACTGGTGCGAGATCCGAACCAATTTGACGTGCTGGTAACGGGTAACCTGTTCGGCGATATTCTCTCGGATATCGCCGCGATGTTGACGGGTTCGATTGGTATGTTGCCGTCGGCGTCACTGAATGCGCAGGGGACAGGATTATATGAGCCAGTTCATGGCTCTGCTCCCGATATCGCGGGTGATGACAGCGCCAACCCGCTGGCGACGATTTTATCCGCTGCCATGCTGCTGCGATTTTCACTCGACGCCCCGGAAGCGGCCAATGAGATTGAGAGTGCCGTTGCGGTGGTGCTGGAAGCCGGGTTCCGCACAGCAGATATAGCGGAGCGTCATTCGCCTGCCAGCCTGATTGGAACGCAGGCGATGGGTGATGCGGTAATCGCTGCTCTCACAGATTGATGCGTAAGGACGATGAAATGAAGCCCATTAATATTGCAGTTGTCGGCGCGACGGGTGCCGTCGGCGAGGCCATGATCGACATCCTCGAATCACGGCAATTTCCGGTTGATACGCTGTATCCACTGGCTTCGCCTCGGTCTGCGGGAAAATCGCTCCAGTTCAGAGGGAAGCACCATACTGTGCAGGATTTGAGTGCGTTTGATTTTTCCAAGGCGGACATCGCCTTGTTTTCGGCGGGGGGCGACGTCAGCGCAACCTTCGCCCCTGTGGCGGCTGAAGCCGGTTGTATCGTGATTGACAATACCTCTCACTTTAGAAGGGAGCCGGACATTCCGTTAGTAATTCCGGAGGTCAATCCAGAAGCGATTGCGGAGTATCGTCAACGAGGCATTATCGCCAACCCAAACTGCTCCACCATCCAGATGTTGGTGGCGCTCAAGCCGATATATGACGCAGTCGGTATTGAGCGGATTAACGTTGCCACCTACCAGGCGGTGAGTGGCACGGGCAAAGAGGCGATTGAGGAGTTGGCAGGGCAAACCGCGCGTTTGCTAAATGGCAAAGCGGCAACGGCTTCAGTTTATCCGAAGCAGATCGCCTTCAATGTCATTCCGCATATTGATACGTTTCAAGACAATGGTTACACCCGCGAAGAAATGAAGATGGTGTGGGAGACGCAGAAAATCCTGTCAGACGAGGCCATTGCGGTGAACCCGACTTGCGTCCGCGTGCCGGTGTTCTTCGGTCATGCTGAAGCCCTCCACATTGAAACCCGAGACGCACTGAGCGCGGAAGAAGCGACCGCGTTACTCAATGCAGCCGAGGGGGTGGTCGTGATCGACTCGCACGAGGACGGAGGCTATCCCACACCTGTGACAGACGCTGCGGGCACTGACCCTGTCTTTGTTGGCAGGATTCGTCAGGACATTTCACATCCAAAAGGCTTGAATCTTTGGGTGGTGGCTGACAACGTGCGAAAGGGGGCTGCCCTAAACAGTGTGCAAATTGCGGAGCTGCTAGTGTCTGAGCACCTGCAGGCCTCATGATGTCTCAGCGCATCATCGATAAAGACGCCAGGGAATGGTGATCGGGAACACAGTCAAGCCAGACCAATGGAAGGGGAAGGCGAGTAAGTCATGAGAAGACTATTTCTGCAGTGGGTGCCATGGTGCTGTTTGGCGGCGTTGTTCCATGCCCCTGCTTGGGCCGTGGGTCTGGGCGACTTGACCGTTCATAGCCACCTCAACGAGCCTTTCCATGGCGAAGTGGCACTGCTTGATGCTGAGACACTGGAAGTTAACGAGTTACGAGTGGCGCTTGCTTCAGAGGAGGCGTTTGCTCGATTGGGTGTTGAGCGCGTTTTCTTTCTCACACAGCTCCGCTTCGAGGTGCAGACTGACGGTGCGGAAAAGCACGTTCTGCTGACAACGGAGGCGCCGCTTAGGGAGCCTTATTTAGACTTTGTGATGGCACTGCATTGGCCGCAAGGGCGTCTATTACGAGACTATACGGCACTCATTGATTTACCGCCCAGTGCGACGGCCGGTCTGCCCTCAACGAACCCATCTGGGCCGGAGGGAGTCGGCCGGCCCGCTGAGGAGGCGCCGCAGCGCGATCCGATCATGGGCGGCCTCATTGGGGAGACACCGGAGTCGGGATCCCAGCCCGCTGTCACTGATGACGCAACAACCCCGATCGCCGGTGCGCTCTATTTTGTGGTTCCAAAAGATACGCTGTGGCGTATCGCCTCCAGTGTGGCGTCAGATGCCGTCTCGGTAGAGCAGGTGATGCTGGAGATCATCCGGATGAATCCGGAGGCGTTTCAGGAGCAGAACGTGAATGGCCTGAAGGCTGGATATCGACTGCAGCTGCCGCTTGCCGCTGATATTGCTGTGGATAACGTGACGGCGATTGACGAGGTGGCACTGCAAAACAACGCATGGCGGACTAAAGATAGCGCGGAACGAGCGGGTTTGACGCTCATCGCCGATGAAGTTACTGCTGCCGGCGGGTCAGACAGTGACCTTGCCAATGCGGCCGCTGCAGCGGATGAGGTCGCCTTATCAGTCGTTGAGTCGGTGGTCGCATCGCTACCTGTGGCGGACGAGCAGCGTGTCTTATTACCCGATACAGATGACAGACAATCGTTGGATCCCGTCTTGACGGCGCCAGAACAACTGGAGCCCGCAGTGATCGCTTTAGGCGGGGACGTTGAGGATCTAGGGCAGCGCCGATCGGGTGCCATCGGTGCGTCGCGTGGTGATCTCGAGGCGCTGACGATGACCGTCGGAAGGCTTCAGTCGACCTTAGCGGAGTTACAGGAGCAGATTGCCCAGCGGGATGCCGAGCTGGTGTCTCTTAAGGCGGTGTTGGCGCTGCGTGACGAGCGCTTGCAAGCAGCAGTGACTGCCTTAGCAATGAGAAATGAAACCTCACCGCAGGGTCGACTCGTTGAAGCAGCGACCTCACCAGCCGCCCTGTTGGGAGCCATCCTCTGCCTCGTGCTGAGCCTTGGGTGGATTTATCGGCGGCAGCGCGCAGTGCCGGCAGACGCCCCCGCTCAGCCGGCGAGGTATCAGAGGGATCAGGCGAAAGCGACAGCAGTGGACGACAGCAATTCTGAGATCGATAGTGCCGTGAAGCCGCATGAGGGTGTGTCCAATGCAGCAGCGGAGTTGCCTGCTGGGGGCGAGGGTAGCGGCGACCCCATTAGCGATGTTGGCTCGCCAGCTGAGGTGTCACCTTCGGCAGACAATGACAGTGCGTTAACGACGAGTGAGCGGACTACGCCTGATACCGTTTCGCCGTTAGAGGGCGAACCCGCGGCTGAGGCGGAGGCGTCAGAGTCCATGGCGCGCGATCGGCTCTCGTTAGCCCCCAAAGGCACCTTGACGCTCGAATCTCAAGCGGGTGATTCGATTTATGGATTAGAGACCGACCCCGTTGATAGCCAGCTTGACTTGGCCAGAGCCTATATTGATATGGGGGATGAGGAGGGCGCTTATCCTGTCCTGACGCAAGTGATTGCAGAGGGTAGCCTGTCTCAACAAGCAGAGGCGAGAGCGTTGCTCAATCGTCTTGATGTGTCGTGACATGGCGCGATTCTCTAACCAGCCTTTGACCGCTGGGCAGCGCGTTGCTGCTCGCGTGGAGTATCACGGTGGTCACTATCACGGTTGGCAAGCCCAGCCGCACCTTGTTGTGCCGACGGTGCAGGAGGCGCTAGAAGAGGCCCTACAAAAAATCGCCGGCGTGCCACTGAGGACAGTTTGTGCTGGTCGCACCGATACAGGCGTGCATGCCTTTAGTCAGGTGATTCATTTTGACGATCCCGTCGGGCGCAGTCCCAAGGCTTGGGTCATGGGCACCAATCGTCATCTACCTGCTGATATCAGGATTCACTGGGCAGTGCCCGTCGCCACTGAATTTCATGCTCGATTTAGCGCCACATCGCGGCGCTATCGCTACATCATCTGCAATACAGACCAGCGCCCCGCATTACTCGATGGACTAGTGGCTTGGGAGCGAAGGCCGCTTGACGTAGCGGTGATGAATGAGGCGGCACAGTGCCTGCTAGGAGAGCAAGATTTTAGCGCCTTTCGAGCGGCTCACTGTCAGGCGAGCACACCGATGAGATGTGTTTCGGCGTGCTCCGTTGAGTCTCGTCAACAACGCGTTGTCATCGACGTCACAGCTAACGCTTTTCTCTATCACATGGTGAGAAATATCGCCGGTTCGCTCATTGCGGTGGGTCTGGGTGCCCAGTCGGTCGATGACTTTCGATCTGTACTCACGGGCCGAGATCGGTCGGCGGCGGGAGATACTGCTCCCGCTGAGGGGCTGTATCTGGTGCAGGTGGGTTATGCCGACACGTTTGCGTTACCCATTACCCCCGAGGGACCGAGTCTGCTAGAGGGTTATCTGTAAGAGACGCTGCGCGCTAGAGCGCGTTGGACTCTGTTAAACTGTGACACTTTTCAAAGAGGCTCGACCTGTGCGCATTAAAATATGCGGTATTACCCGCCGTGATGATGCGGAGAGTGCTTTGGCGATGGGGGCCGATGCGATTGGCTGTGTCTTCTACCCCAAGAGTGCGCGGGCAGTGTCTATCGAGGTCGCCGCTGACATCAGTCGGGGTATATCCGGCTTGGGTATGATGGTGGGATTATTTGTTAATCAGTCGGCCGAAGAGGTTCAGGCGGTATTGGATCGTGTGCCGTTACATGCTGTGCAATTTCATGGTGCCGAGAGCGAGGCGTTTTGCCGACAATTTAATCGGCCGTATATTAAGGCGATACCGATGTCGGGTGACGTCAATTTAGCCGCAGAGCATCTTGCTTACGACAGTGCTGCGGCGTTGCTGCTGGACAGCGTGCATGCGGGTCAATTTGGCGGCAGTGGCCAGTCTTTCGACTGGAATTGGGTGGAACCGGGTATGAACCGCCGCCTGATATTAGCGGGTGGACTCTCGGCCGAGAACGTGGCGGCTGCCATAGCGCAGGTGCGCCCTGCTGCGGTCGATGTGAGTAGTGGTGTTGAGAAAGAAGTGGGCATAAAGGACCTGACGAAAATGAAAGCATTTATTGACGCAGTGCATTCGGCTGCAGAGGGTATCCAGTCATGACAATAGAGATTACGCCAGAGCTTTTTGCGTCGGTTCCCGATGCACACGGTCGCTTTGGGCATTTCGGTGGCAAGTTTGTTGCGGAGACATTGATGTCCGCACTGTCGGATTTAGAGGCGCTCTACGCGCGTCTAAAAGATGATGCGGCGTTTCGGCGAGAGTTTGATACGGATCTAGCGCACTATGTCGGTCGGCCCTCTCCTTTATACGAGGCATCGAGATTGTCTGATGCGATCGGGGGTGGCCGCATTTATCTGAAGCGTGAAGACCTCAACCATACGGGCGCGCACAAGGTGAATAACACCATTGGGCAGGCTTTGCTCGCTAAGCATATGGGTAAGCGTCGGGTCATTGCCGAAACGGGTGCGGGTCAGCACGGTGTGGCGACAGCAACGGTAGCGGCGCGGCTTGGTTTGGAGTGTC